>ENA-OOQO01000138-OOQO01000138.1-human-gut-metagenome-genome-assembly--contig:-NODE-138-length-47550-cov-3.638699_pt1 | contig 47550 bp, 37 predicted proteins | sample MGYA00241088_ERZ501162 | MGnify/ENA primary metagenome ERZ501162 (study PRJEB25962, sample SAMEA2042497) | human gut metagenome | biome: human gut; feature: human-associated habitat; material: faeces... | reverse complement strand
CATTCATCATGGGGATACCGTCGGCATCGGCGGGTTTTCATCGGTAGGTACACCGAAAGCCGTGCCGGAAGCACTAGCTGCCTACGCAGAAGCACAGCATGCACAGGGGAAAGAATTCAAGGTAGGCCTTATTACGGGCGGTGCCACGGGCTGTCAGGTGGACAGCGCGCTGGTCAAGGCGCACGCCGTATCGTTCCGTACGCCTTTCCAGTCGAACAAGGACATGCGCGAGTCCATCAACCAGCACGAGGTGCAGTACTTTGACCTCCACCTCTCGCAAATCGGCCAGGACGTGCGCTACGGTTTTTTAGGGAAAATCCACGTAGCCATCGTAGAGGCTTCCGACCTGACGGACGACGGAGAAGTCATCCTGAGCACTTCCGTAGGAATCTCGCCTACCCTGCTCCAGGTGGCCGAACGGGTTATCATCGAACTGAATGAGGCGCATACGGGAAAACTTACCGGCATGCATGACATCTATATTCCGGCCAACCCGCCTTACCGGAAAGAAATTCCGGTATATCACGTGAACGACCGTACCGGACATATCAGCGTGAAAATCGACCCGAAAAAGATTACGGGGGTGGTACGCACGAATGCCCGCGACCACATCGCGGCCTTTACACCGCAAAATGAAACAACCCTGCAAATCGGACATAACGTGGCTGCCTTCCTGCTGCGCGAATGGAAGAACGGGGCCATCCCCAAGGAGTTCCTGCCCCTGCAGTCGGGGGTGGGCAACATTGCCAATGCGGTACTGGGTGCACTGGGTGACGACCCGAACCTTCCGGCTTTCTCCATGTTTACGGAGGTGATACAGAACTCCGTCATCGACCTGATGATGAAAGACCGTATCCGCTTTGCTACCGGCAGCTCGCTCACTCTGTCGGAAGACCGTCTGGACACGATGTACGAGCACATCGACGACTTCCGCGAACGCATCCTGCTGCGCCCGCAGGAAATCACCAACCACCCGGAGATGATTCGCCGTCTGGGTATCATTGCGGTAAACACGGCCCTTGAAGCGGACATTTTCGGCAACGTGAACAGCACGCATGTATCGGGCAGCAAGATAATGAATGGAATTGGAGGCTCGGGAGATTTTGCCAGAAACGCATATTTGTCTATCTTTACCACCCCGTCGGTGGCCAAGGACGGACTGATTTCGTCCATCGTGCCCCAAGTATCCCACGTGGACAGTACGGAACACGACGTACGTATCCTCGTGACGGAACAGGGCGTGGCCGACTTGCGTGGCAAATCGCCTTCGCAACGTGCCCGCTGCATCATTGAAAACTGCGCGCATCCGGACTACAAGCAACTGCTGTGGGACTACCTGAAACTTTCGGAAGGAAAGTCCTGCCACACGCCGATGTCGCTGCGCAACGCCTTCAAGATGCATATAGCGTACGCCGAGACGGGTGACATGCGAAACACCCAATTTGAATCATAAGAATGGAAAAATTCGACATACACATCTTAGGATGCGGTTCAGCCCTGCCCACTACCCGCCATCAGGCGACCTCGCAGGTGCTTAACATCCGCGAGAAACTGTTCATGATTGACTGCGGCGAAGGGGCACAGGTGCAGCTCCGCCGCGCCAAACTGAAGTTCAGCCGGCTGAACCACATCTTCATTTCTCACCTCCACGGCGACCACTGCTTCGGCCTGATGGGACTGATTTCCACCTTCGGCATGCTGGAACGTACCGCCGACCTGCACATTCATGCCCATGCCGACCTGCAACGCCTGCTGGAGCCTCAACTGGAATTCTTCTGCAAGGGAATGCCCTATCAGGTGGTGTTCCACCCCTTCAACCCCGGCGAACGTACCGTCATTTACGACGACCGTTCCGTCAGCGTGGAAACCATTCCCTTGCGCCATCGTCTGCCCACCTGCGGTTTTCTCTTCCGCGAAAAGCCGACACCCAACCACATCCGGCGCGACATGATTGACTTCTACGGCATTCCCATCTGCATGATGAACCGTATCAAGAACGGCGAGAATTACACACTGGAAGACGGCAGGGTGATTCCCAACTCAGAACTGACCACCCCCTCCGACCCTCCCCGCGCGTATGCCTATTGCTCGGATACGGTCTACCTGCCCCGCATTGCAGCACAAGTGGCTGGAGTGGACTTGCTGTTCCATGAAGCTACCTTTACCGAAAGCGAAGCCGTCCGCGCCAAACAGACCCTACACTCCACCGCCGCACAAGCTGCCCGGATTGCCAAGGACGCACAGGTGAAGCGTCTGCTCATCGGTCACTTTTCTGCCCGCTACGAAGACGAGAAGGCCCTGCTCGAAGAGGCCCAAGCCATCTTCCCCGACACACTGGCCGCCGACGAGGGACTGAAAATCTCACTCTGAGAAGTTAAAGAAAACTAACCCTATTAAACCGAACCAACGGATTGTCGTCTTACCCAACAATGACGAACCCGCACACGCCATGAACAATTATAACGAAAAAGAAACCATACTGATGCTTCAGGACCCGTCGACCCAGCGGAAAGCGTTCGAACGGATTGTGAAGGCCTACAGCGAACAGCTGTACTGGCAGATACGACGCATGGTGGTTTCGCACGACGATGCCAACGACTTATTGCAGAACACGTTCATCAAGGCCTGGACCAACCTGGACTATTTCCGGGGAGATGCCAAGCTTTCCACGTGGCTCTACCGCATCGCCTTCAACGAATGCCTGAACTTCCTGAACAAGCAGCGCGCCGAGAACCAGCTGTCCATCGACGATGCCGATGCCGCCCTGGTAAACAAGCTGGAAAGCGACCCTTACTTTAACGGCGACGAAACGCAACGGCTTTTTCAGAAGGCCATCCTGCAACTGCCCGAGAAACAACGCATCATCTTCAACCTGAAATATTTCCAGGAAATGAAATACGAGGACATGTCGGAAATCTTAGGCACCAGCGTAGGCGCACTGAAGGCATCCTACCATCATGCCGTCAAAAAAATAGAAGATTTTTTTCACCAACATGATTAAACCTTTTTTACAAATTCGAATCTAACTTCCAAAGGAGGCAATAATATGAAAAAGGAAGAAACTGACTTATTAAAGAGATGTGGAACCGAGAACCCGTTCACAGTGCCTGAAGGTTACTTTGCCAACTTCACGGAACAGCTGATGGACAAGCTTCCGGAACGAGAAATACAGCCTGCACCTCAGCTCACGCTGTGGGCACGCGTCAAACCTTGGGTGTACATGGCTGCCATGTTCTGCGGTCTGATGCTCAGCGTGCGGATGTTCGTGGGTGAAAAAGAAACACAATCACCTGCCGCCGGCACTATGGGTGACATGGAATTTTCAGAAGTACCCGATGAATACATCGACCCCATTGTCGACCAGGCCATGATGGACGACTATACTCTATACGAGTATCTCACTGATGCAGATACGGAAATTTATAAATAAACCAACCATGATAAAAAGAACTTTTTATTCCCTGACTCTCCTGCTCATCTTGTGTGTGAGCGGCATTCAGGCACAGAATACCAAATTCAGCAAAGAAGAATTCCGCAACCGCCAGAAAGAGTTTTTCATTCAGCAGGCGGGACTGAGCAACGACGAAGCACAAAAATTCTTCCCTCTCTATTTTGAGCTGCAAGACAAAAAACAGGCGTACAACAAGGAAGCGTGGCAGAAACTACGTCAAGGCAAGAATCCCAATACCACGGAAACGGAATATGGCAAGATTGTAGAGGATGTGATTCAGGCACGCATTGCGACCGACGAACTGGAACTGGAATATGTGCGGAAATACAAACAATTCCTTCCGGCCAAGAAAATCTATCTGCTGCAAAAAGCGGAAATGCGTTTCCACCGGGAACTGCTAAAGGGCTTTAAGCACTGCCAGAAAGGTCCGGAAAAGAAAAAATAAAGGATACGGATAGATTTTTTCTTCCAAAAATTTGGAAAACAAAAATCTTTGCGTACCTTTGCACCGCCTTTGAGAAACAAGGCAACTCTCAAGAAGAGTTTTGGAGAGGTGGCAGAGTGGTCGATTGCGGCGGTCTTGAAAACCGTTGTACTGCGAGGTACCCGGGGTTCGAATCCCTGTCTCTCCGCTGAAACCTAAGAAATTAAAGACAAGTCCCGTAAAACGTTGATTTTACGGGACTTTTTCTATTTATCCGGTGGACAACCGAAAGACATTCAAATGCCCACTTCAGACAAAGTTCCGTTACAAAATCGTTACAGGAAAATCGGGAAAATCTTCTGTAACGATTTTCGATGTAAGTCCTTGATTTGTCGCTCATTGACGTTCAAATGTCTGCTTGTAACCCAATTATTAATTATTCCTTTGCAGAGGGAAGTCATTACACCCACTGTAACGGAGCTAAATTAAAAAAGGATATGAGTAAGAGTACATTTAAGATTCTATTCTATCTAAGAAAGAATCAGGTAAACAAAGACGGAACAGTTTGTATTATGATTCGTTTGTCACTTAACGGTGAAATCACACAGTTCAGTTCTAAACTGAGCGTGAAGCCGGATGCCTGGGATACAGTTTTGGGCAAGGCGAAAGGAAATACACATAGCTCCCATTTTTTCTCTTGGATGAAAAAGGTCTTATTATATATAGTTATATGTATCCTTTTTATATCTAATTTGCTAAAAATATGAATTGGGGAATGAATCTCCATAAAAAATTCGCTAATATTTGAGTAAAATGTTTGGTTGGACAAAATAAAAAGAACATTTTTACTATAAATTTAGGTTGGTATCTACAAAATAAACGAAGATGGCTACAAATACAGCAAATATTAAAGTCTACTTGACAACCATTCGCCCCAATTTGATTCCAACATTGTTGGAGGCCTGCGCATCTCAGAAAGTGAAAACTCTGTTTCTCTATATGGCTGAAAAAGCAGGTCATTCTAGGTATAGGGCGTTAAAACTGGATAATATTAATCTTGGTACATCTAGGTTTATGATCACGCCAACAGGAAAGTATATCAATAAGTATAATATGACAATTTCAAAGGAACTTGCAGAATATGAATAATAATCTAACATTATCAATAACTACTATAGGTGATTTGCTCCTTCGCAAAACCATTACTATTACTAATAGTGGAGAGCCAATTAACGATGTAAGCCTATGTATACCAATTTATCAGCGTCCATACAAGTGGACAGCTCGTAATGCCATACAATTGCTTGATGACATTATTGAAGCGAAGAATAGCAACAAAGAAAGATACAGGGTGGGTACACTTATCCTTCACAAGGCAAAGGATAAGGAACAATATGATATTGTTGATGGTTTGCAACGTACTATAACATTCTCATTACTTTTGACTGCATTAGGCGAAGATGGCATTGAGTTCTTGCAGCAGAAAATATATAATAATGTGCACAATAATCATAATATTGCAAACAACTATAATGCACTTAACCGTAGGGTCGGATTAAAGTTGCAAGATAGCGATTCGGCTATTGAACACCAAAGAGAAATGGAGCGTCTTAGGGACTATATTGAGAATATGTGTGAGTTAATTGTTGTTATAACTCCCGATGTATCGGAGGCATTCCAGTTCTTTGATTCTCAAAATGCACGAGGTAAAGCTCTTTATCCTCATGATTTGTTGAAAGCATACCATCTTCGCGAAATGAATACCATTAGTGAGGATGAAACAGAAAAGATAGTAAAGGATTGGGAACAGGTTTCACAAAGTGCTTTAGCAGATTTCTTTGGTAATTACCTATATCGTATCAAAGAATGGGTAAGTGGCAATAAGGCAAATGTTTTAAATGAACACAACATTCATATGTTCAAAGGTATTACGCGTTTTTCAAGAACACCTTATGCCCAATTCTATAAAAGTGCCTATTGTTATGCAGATATGGTCAACTCTTCTGCTATGCCTTTTGTCTCTGGTACTCGAAATGTAAATGCGTTCCAATTAGACACTCCAATAATTGCAGGTAAACCGTTTTTTGAATATACAAAGCACTACTATAATATACTAAAGGATATTCAGAACAACAACAAATATGAGGGCTTCTATATTAATGATAATATTATAGTTAAAACATTGGATAGACATTTTAAAAAAGGAATAGGTAATGGTATAGCACGCCTTTTGTTTGATACTTCGGTTCTGCTTTACGTTGATCGATTCTGCCCAGAAACATATCCTACAAAAGAAGACATGGAACTATTTGAACAATTTGTTGTATACGCATTCATTTGGGCTTATTCATTAAGGGCCCAATACACTAATCTTGGTTGGCTTTCTGCACAGAATTATATTATGGGGTTGAGTGATAAAATCAATGCATTCAATATGTATAAATTGATTGTCAAGCAAGATACTCCATCTTCATTATTGAGTGCTTTGGCAGACAAAATCAATCCTCTTTCGAATGATGATATTAAAGATGGTTGGGCGCAGGAATGCTATGAGTATAGTAGTAAAGGAGATACATTAAAGAATCTAAAGGATGAGATAGATGGTGTGTATGAAAACTATCTGTATTTTTTTCAAATAAACGGTTTTTATAAAAATTGATTACAATGAAAGATTTGAAAAATATTCTTGAAGAATGTTCGATTAATGACATATATTTCTCAAACAGCGGGGTGTCTATATTATACAAGATACCTATCTATCAGCGTAATTATGCTTGGGGGCGTGAAGAAATATACGCCTTAATAAAGGATGTACATGATTCGTTGGAGAAGTCCGTTTACTATATTGGCACTCTTGTCACATACAAAAGAGATGAAAATATTTTTGAGGTTATCGATGGTCAGCAACGACTTACAACAATCTACATCATCTTGAAGGCTTTAGGCATAGAAACTATTGCAAATTGCCTTACATATTCTGCAAGAAAGGTTTCAGCTATGACAATAGAAAAGATGCCTAAGTTTGGTGAAGAAAAAGATAAGGGTATTGTCGATGGATTCAATTATGCGAAGGAAGCGATTAAAGACATTGTTGGCGAAAAGAAGGCTGACATAGATGCATTCAAGGATTTTTTCTTGAACAAAGTGCATATTATTCATTATCGTGTGCCAAAAGATGTGGATTTAAATCACTATTTTGAGGTTATGAATTCTCGTGGTGAGCAGTTAGAAAAGCATGAGATAGTAAAAGCTAAACTCAGCGAACAGTTGATAGGTGATGAAAACGCTATGGAGAAGTTTAGTCGTATATGGGAGGCTTGTAGCGACATGAGTTTCTACATTCAGCAGAAACTTCCAGAGATGACAACTGTCTTCGGTAAAACTATGGACGATTTTGTTATAGAGTCTTTCGACGAGTTTCCAAGTTCTAATGAATGCTTATTTTCGTCATTAGGAATGAAAACTATTTCAGAACTTTTAAATTCGTCCATAAAAACGATAGATAAAGATGATGAAGTAGACAAGAATGATAATTTCCAGCCAATTATTGACTTTCCGAATTTTCTATTGATTGTTTTGAAAATTACAAGATTGCGGAATAAAGATGATTTTAATCCTTTAAGCTTTACACTTGACGATAAAGAACTAATTAAAGAGTTCGAGAAGGTAAATCTTACTCCAAAGTTCGTTAAGGACTTCGCCTACAATCTCCTTTTGGCTAAATATTTTCTCGATAACTATGTTATACACCACGCAAATGGTGAAGATAGGGCTATTGAGAATCCATGGAAATTGCAATATTATTATAAGAAGGGTAATAAGGCTGCCTACCTTAAGGATTTGTACGATGATAATAAAGTACAACAAAACGAAGTGATTCAATTACTGTCTATGTTTGAAGTTGCTTTCACGCCTAAGCAAAGAAAAAACTATCTGTTTTATTGTTTATATCATTTATTTGAGAATTATGACCTTAATGATTATGTGGATTTTTTAAGAAAACTAGCTGATAAGTATTTCTTTGATGTGTATCTTGATACGGGTAAACTTAACGAAATAAATCAGCCTAAGCCTAATAGTTTTGACGAAACTATTCTTAATTGTGATGAATTAAACGTCGAATTAGAAAGAGCGAATCGAGATTTCAATAGTGTTTATCCTACTGGATCATGCAATATACCTCTGTATGTTTTTAACTATACAGATTATAAGCTTTGGAAGAAATATGCGGAAGAACTTCGAGGTAACAAAGAAAAGAAAGGCTCCCGTAATAGAATGGAGTTTTTTAAAGCATTAGGTTGTAGTGACTTTGAGTTGGAACCTTTTAAAAATTTCTATTTCTCTCGAACACGAAAAAGTTTGGAGCATTATTATCCACAAGCCAAGGCTGGGGATAATATGCTAATTAACTTGCAAGATATAAATTGCTTTGGTAATTTTGCTATGATAGGTTCTGATGCAAATAGTTCTGGCTCCAACTGGAATCCTATTGATAAAAAGAATCGCTATCTTGATACAAAATCCAACCAAGTAAGCGTTGCTTCATTAAAATTCAGAATCATGTTACAAATATGCCAAGATAATTACGATGCTGGTATTAAAGATGATACCCTAAAACGTCCATTTGGATTAGAATGGAATGTTGATGATATGGTTCAACATCAAGAGAAAATGCTTGAAATCATTATGAATTTATAATTACGCCTTCGGGAAAATACATCGACAAGTAAAATATGATAATCTCGGAAGAACTTGCAGAATATGAGTAATATAAAATCAAGTGTTTACTATTCATGGTAGAACAACCATCAATTTGTTTCTGAAAGATTTGCCACACTATTCTGTAGATGTTGATTCGACATATATCCCATTGGTTAACCGCCAGACAAGTTTGGCTAACATCAATTCGCATCTGAAGTCAATAGCAGATAAAATGGACAAGTGAAAGTCTATGAATGACACAAAAATACAGTTTTCAGTTACTAAATTGTTACACTTGAAAAATTGAGCCGAATTAAAATATTGATTCATAATGATTTAGAAAACAAAAAAAATTATAATTCAGTCTCTCCGCTGAAACCTAAGACATTAAAGACAAGTCCTGTAAAACAATGTTTTACGGGACTTTTTCTTTTTTACCCGGTGACAACCGAAAGACACACAAACCAGTATTTACAGAACCGGAAATACCAAAGCTATAAAGATTCTTTAAAGAAAAGCTTACTCTTTATTTTGATTTTACCCGCTTTATCGTTTCTTTTGCAACCAAAAACATTCAATTCTTTGACACATGAAAAAGCTACTATTTTGCTGCACTGTATTTTTGTCATTATGGATACAGCCTTTCTTTGCTCAGAAAGCCGTCGTTGAGAAGATTATTGAAATCGGACACCAGGATAATCAGGCCACACACCAGCTGGATATACTGACTAACCGTTTTGGCGGACGCCCCATCGGATCGGATGCGTATGAGAATGCGGCCGAATGGATGGTACACGAATACAAAAAGTGGGGACTGGATGCCCAGCTGGAAGAAGCCGGCGAACTCTCTGTCGGCTTTAATCGCGGGCCCTGGTTTGGAAAATTGTTGAGCCACGACCATGGAATGACCCTCCATTTCGCGACTCCTTCGTATACTTCCGGAACGAAAGGGGTACAGCGTGGCCACGTTTTGATGGAGCCTCGTACCGACCAGGAATTCGAACGCATCAAACTCAAATTAAAAGGAGCCTGGGTATTGATTTCCGGCACAAACAACGGCTGGCCAATCGACCGGACGATACAGGCTGATTCTATCCGTCAGGCTATCAAACAAGAGAATAAAGAAATCGACCAGAAAAATGCCGAACTCCGAAAAAGGAACTGGGAGAAGGGTGAAAACAACAAGATGATTCCTTATAAGGAATTCCCGGCACTTTACTACCATGAGATGGTCGAAGCCGGTGCCTTAGGATTCATCCAGTCATCAGAGGTCCCCATCCGCGCGCTCTATGACCGAAAGATGATTGACAGCATGACGTTCGATAACCTGCCGGAAGTTCCTGACATCAAACTCGACCGGCATCAGTTCGACATCATCGCTCAGATGGTAAAAGAACGGCGGGAAGACTTCCTGCTGGAGTTCGATATCCGCAATCATTTCAAGCTCGGACCGATTAAATATCACAACGTAGTGGCATCAATACGGGGCAGCAAGTACCCGGACGAGCAAGTCATCGTCTGCGGACACTTAGATGCCTTTGATACCGGTACAGGCGGCATCGACTGTGGCACAGGGATTGCTCCCATGATGGAAGCTGCCCGTATGCTGGCATTATCCGGAGCCCAACCCAAGAGAACAATCCTCTTCATCGCCTTTGCCGGGGAAGAATTCGGTCTGTTAGGCTCGAAAGCCTATTGCAAGAAACATCAGCAGGAGTTGCCGAAGATTGTCAATGTATTCAACCGTGACGGCGGACCGGAACCTCCCGTCGGAATAGCGGTCTCGCAGGCAATGTATGATGATTTCGTCAAGATAACCCAACCCATCCAGAAGATTCGGGCAGACATTCCGTTTAAAGTAACCGTGCGTCCGCCCCGTAAACTACCGAAGGTGGCGGGTGGCACCGACTCGGAAGTATTTGCCACGTATGGCGTCCCGACATACGGATTCACTACAAAAGATGTCAAAGGATATAATTTCAATTATGGGGAAATCTGGCATACGGAACGTGATTTGTTCACCAAGAACATTCCGGAATACCTGGAGCATACGGCAACCGTCACCGCCATCACCGCCTTAGGTGTAGCCAACCTCGACAAACCTCTGCCACGGGAAGGAGTCTATGAAGAGAATTGACAATGAAAAAAGATATAGATTTCTAAAAAACAGACACATTCTTTGTCTTTAATCTGCCTTTACTTATATTTACACAAACAATAAAACCTGAATCCACATGAAAAAGAAAATGGCCCTACTGGCATTGGCCGCCACAGCATGGCTGGGCACCACCGCAAACACACCTGTCCCCAGAAGCGTAGAAAACCCCTTCATCGAGTCAACCAACACCATGACCCTCGACATTTCGAAAGTGGAACTGAGCGACACGGCTACGGTGCTTTATACGGACGCCTATTTCCGCCCGCATTACTGGATAAAAATCAGTTCCGAATCTTACCTGCAAGCCGACGGCAAGAAATATGCCTTGAAAGGCACACAGGGCATTGAAGCCGATTCTCTTTTCTGGATGCCCGAAACAGGAGAAGCCTCCTTCCGGCTGAGCTTTGCCCCCTCCCCCTCGGCACACGCTCGTTCGACTTCATTGAATCCGATTGCGACGACTGTTTCAAGCTGTTCGGTATCGACCTGACGGGAAAAACGGAAGCTACCGTGCCGTCTGACATCCCGGCCGAAGTCATCCGTGCGAACGAGGCCGTACCTTCTTCCCTTCCCGCTCCCTTATTCAAAATGGGTGAAACAGCAGTACATGTCCATCTTTCAGGTTATCGGAAGGGACTGGCAAAGGAAGTGAATCTTTATGTCAATACCCTACTGAACGGACAGCAATCTTTCACCGCCCCCGTCAATCCCAATACGGGAGAGGCCGAATTCAAGTTCTGGCAGTATGGATCTGCACAAGCTTTTGTCCTTGCGGGAATAGGAGTAAACCGGTTCTGGCTGGCCCCGGGCGAAGAAATAGACTTGTATATTGACATGCACCAAAGCGGACAGATGCTCTTGGACCGCCGGACGCAGAAAAAACAGCTTCCTCCTTTCAAAAGCGCACCAGGATGCTATGCCACAGGCACATACGCAGGTCTGACCTCTTCCGCATTGTATCCGGATAAACCTTACAGCATGAATCTTTTTTCAAAGGAATCCGCAGACTACAAGATGACGGCCGCCGAATATACCCAGCATGTCGTCCAACTTTACCAGTCACTCTCCGACAGTATCGCACAAAGCGACCTGCCATCTGTAGGAAAAGAACTGGCCCTGCTAAAATTGAAACAGGAAGCTGTGGAAGCTATGGCCCAAGGTGACGCTCTTCGTACATATAATTACCGGATGGTACATAACCAATGGGACCGCAACAAACCGCTGGACATTAAAATAGACTCGCTGACAGCCGAAAACCGTGCCGCATTGTGCAAACTCTTCCCTATTGCCGACGAGCAACTGCTGATGGGAGAAAATATCATGTCCTATGCCCGCAGCATCTCCAATCCACTCATCGCCTGGCCCGAAGAAGCAGGACTAAAAGGCACCTTTGCCGAAGACCTGCAACGGGTCATACCCTTAGTACAGAAAGCCGCGAACATCTCACTGACCGAGACCGACCGGAAAATACTTGAAAGCGTACACAACCCGTTCTACCGGGATGCGATTCTGAAAATGCTGGAAAACGCGCAGATTGCTCTCAAGGAGGTAGAAGGAAAAGCCATCATCGAAAAGACACCCGAAGTAACCCCGGACAAGCTCTTCGAAGCCCTCATCGCGCCTTACAAGGGAAAAGTCATCCTGGTAGATTTCTGGAACACCTGGTGCGGACCTTGCCGCATGTCTATCCGTGCCAACGAACCGCTGAAGGAACAGGAACTGAAGAGCGACAACCTGGTATGGATTTACCTGGCCAACGAAACGTCTCCCCTCGTCACTTACAAACAGGCGATTCCAAACATCAAAGGAAAACATTTCCGCCTGAACGACGAGCAATGGAAGTACCTTTGCGAACAGTTCAAAATTGACGGTATTCCTTCGTATGTGCTGGTGGACAAGTCCGGACACTATCAGCTCCGCAACGACTTCCGCGACCATGAAGTCATGAAAAATACTTTGAAGAAAATGATTGAATAAACGCTAATCCAATTTGAAGAGGCTGGCTCAAATAAACTTCAAACTTATTTTGAGCCAGCCTCAATTATTTCTCGTCTACAATCTAAATTAATATCATGTCTTTTAAGATTCAAAAATGTAATATCTGTTCATCCCAAAATCCAGATGATAATTATTGAAGCCATTCTAACGCATTTTTAATACAACTCTAACAATATTCTAATACCACCTTCCCCATTCCCGCAATACCTTTGCCAGAAAAAAATATGATGTTATTTTACGATTACTTGGCAAGAATGGGGTGTGCTTTCGTAATGGGCACATTAATTGGTATTGAACGGCAGTACAGGCAACGTAATGCCGGGTTGCGGACTAACATCCTTGTTTCAGTAGGAGCTGCAGCCTTTACCGTACTTTCATGTGACATGACGATAGGTAATGGAGATCCGTCAAGAGTGGCAGCACAAATTGTTTCAGGGATAGGCTTTATAGGAGGAGGCCTCATCCTGAAAGACGGGTTTAATGTCAGAGGACTGAACACAGCAGCTACTATCTGGTGCTCTGCTGCATGCGGCACATTATCTGGAGTCGGCCTATATGCAGAAGCAGCAGTTTTAGTGGCCTGTGTATTAATCACACATTGCCTGTTCCGGCCTTTATGCACATGGATGGAGAAAAAAGAATCAGGACCTTTTCAATATTCAGTCCATGTGGAGTGCGAGCAAAATCTGTCCAATAAAATACAACAAATAATCATGAATGTCTTGTCTTTTGACCGCAACGTAAAATTAAATGCTTTATTCCACAAAACAAGTGGCAAAAAAGCAATTGTTTATTGCGATATGGAAATGCAAGGAGAACACAAGGTTTTATTGGACCTGCTTGTATCCCGTTTACGTTCGCAAGATGGGGTATTCAGTGCAGGATGGGAAAAGAAGAACTTACCACAAGAGGATTTCTAACATCAAAATAGGTAACATAAAAAGGACTATGAAATAAAAGAAACATGGAAAAGCGCTTTTTACGTTTCCCGACCGTGAAACGTACGGCTCTCTCTGCGGAAACCTACGTTTCCCACATGAAAAACGTAAGGTTCCGGTGCAGGAAACGTAGAACAAGCAAAAGAAATCGCAGAAAACCGTATATAGGTTTCCTTGTTTCGATGCAGAATATACTCTTATAGCTGCTGCCAGGGAGTACCTGAAACAGGAAAAGCATAAAAAAAGTCCTTGATTCATTCAGAATCAAGGACTTTTAAGCGGTGCGTACGGGACTCGAACCCGTGACCCCATGCGTGACAGGCATGTATTCTAACCAACTGAACTAACGCACCATTAAGTTTTTTTCGTTGCTATCTCTCTCGATTGCGATGCAAAGGTAGTGCTTTTTTTTGAATCTGCAATAGCTTTCCGAAAAAATATTCAAAAAAGTTTTACGCCTCATTTTTTAGAAAGCCACGCATAGGAGCTTCTTACAAAAACCTTGTCAGAAAACTGCCATCACAGACAAACTTTTTGTCGCTTTTATTAGGAGATTGTTTATAATTCGTTACTTTTGCAAAAACTATTTTTTCTACAAAAAAAACAGCACTGAATGAAAATTGCAATAATAAAATACAATGCAGGCAACCTCTTTTCGGTGGATTGTGCACTGAAGCGACTGGGTGTGGAACCTGTCATCACCAACGACAAGGAGACACTGCTCAGTGCCGACAAGGTGATTTTCCCGGGAGTGGGCGAAGCACGTACCACCATGGATTACCTGAAAGCTTGCCACATGGACCTTCTCATCAAAGAGCTCAAACAACCAGTATTAGGTATTTGCCTGGGGATGCAGTTGCTCTGCCGACATTCGGAAGAAGGTGATGCGGACTGTCTGGGAATCTTCGATGCGGAAGTCAAGCGATTCCAGTCGACCAGTCCTGAAGAGAAAGTTCCTCACATGGGATGGAATACATTGTCACATCTCCGCAGCCCGCTCTTTCAAGGTATGAAAGAAGAAGAGTTCGTGTATTTCGTGCATAGTTTCTATGTGCCGGTCAACGAATTTACAGCGGCCACAACCGACTATATCACCCCTTTCAGTGCGGCCTTGCACAAGGATAACTTCTATGCCACCCAGTTTCATCCGGAAAAAAGCGGAAAGGTGGGAGAATGTATCCTACGCAACTTTTTGAATCTCTAATCACGAAACATTATATAAAATATGATAGAACTTATACCAGCCATCGATGTCATTGACGGGAAGTGTGTACGACTTTCTCAGGGCGACTATCAGTCGAAAAAGGTTTACAACGAGAATCCGGTGGAAGTGGCCAAGATGTTTGAAGCGCATGGCATCCATCGCCTGCATGTAGTCGACCTGGACGGAGCGGCTTCCAAGCATGTGGTAAACTATAAGGTACTGGAAGCACTGGCCGGACAGACTTCGCTGGTCATTGACTTTGGCGGAGGCATCAAAAGCGATGAAGACTTGCACATTGCCTTCGAAAGCGGAGCGCAGATGGTAACGCTGGGCAGCATCGCCGTAAAGGAGCCGGATACGTTCAACCGATGGATGGAGGTATATGGCAGTGAACGGTTTATTTTAGGAGCGGATGCCAAAGACGGGAAAATAGCCGTCAACGGATGGCTGGAATGCAGCCGTCTGGAGCTGATGCCGTTCTTGGATGACTATATAAAGAAAGGTGTCGCAAAGGTACTCTGCACGGACATCTCTCGCGACGGAATGCTCAACGGGCCGTCTTTGGAGCTATACAAGCAAATCATGGAGGCTCACCCCGACCTGCATCTGATAGCCAGCGGAGGCATCAGCGGCATGAAGGACATTGAAGCACTGAACGAAGCAGGTATTCCGGCAGTGGTATTCGGCAAGGCTTTCTATGAAGGGCGTATCACCCTGCAGGACTTGAAAGCTTTTCTTCCTTAACTCTTAACTCAAGAAACTGATTATGTTAGCAAAAAGAATCATACCCTGTCTTGACATCAAAGACGGACAAACGGTGAAAGGTACCAACTTCGTCAATCTGCGACAAGCGGGCGACCCGGTGGAGCTCGGAAAGGCTTACAGCGAACAAGGAGCCGACGAGTTGGTGTACCTTGATATCACTGCCAGCCACGAAGGACGGAAAACGTTTACAGAGCTGGTGAAACGCATTTCTGCGGAAATCAACATTCCTTTCACCGTGGGAGGAGGTATTCATGAACTGAGCGATGTGGAACGTCTGCTAAATGCCGGAGCCGACAAGGTGTCTATCAACTCTTCGGCCATCCGGAACCCGCAGCTCATCGATGACATCGCCCGCCATTTCGGTTCGCAGGTATGTGTGGTGGCCATTGATGCCCGACAAACCCCGCAAGGCTGGAAATGTTACCTCAACGGAGGAAGACTCGAGACCGACCGTTTCCTTATGGAATGGGCGGAAGAAGCCAACAGCCGCGGAGCCGGGGAAATCTTGTTTACCAGCATGGACCACGACGGGGTAAAGGAAGGATATGCCAACGAAGCACTGGCCGAACTGGCTGACCGGCTTACCATTCCGGTCATTGCTTCCGGAGGAGCTGGCAAGAAAGAGGATTTCCGTGACGCATTTACGTTAGGAAAAGCTAATGCCGCCCTGGCAGCCAGTGTTTTTCACTTCGGTGAAATTCCAATTCCCGAATTAAAAGATTACCTTTGCAAAGAAGGTATCGCCGTGCGCAGATAACTGTTTAAACTAACTATATTATATAAAGTAAGATTATGGAACTGGATTTTGAAAAAATGAATGGCTTGATTCCGGCCATTATCCAAGATAACTATACGCAAAAAGTATTGATGCTGGGATTCATGAACAAGGAAGCCTACGAGAAAACCATGGAAACGGGTAAGGTGACTTTCTTCAGCCGTACCAAAAATCGTCTGTGGACCAAAGGAGAAGAAAGCGGAAACTTTCTGCACGTGGTTTCGGTAAAGGCCGACTGTGACAACGACACACTGCTCATCATGGTACATCCGGAAGGCCCTGTCTGCCACAAGGGCACAGATACTTGCTGGGGAGACAAAAACGAGCAGGACATCATGTTCCTGAAAGAGTTGCAGGATTTCATCGACCGTCGCCGTCAGGAAATGCCGGAGAAATCGTACACCACCAGCCTGTTCAATTCGGGAGTCAACAAGATGGCACAAAAGGTAGGTGAAGAAGCTGTAGAAACCATCCTCGAAGCCTGCAACGGAACCGACGAACGCCTGATTTACGAAGGAGCCGACCTGCTTTACCACTTGATTGTGCTGCTTACGTACAAAGGCTACCGCATTGAAGACTTAGCCCGTGAATTGAAAGAGCGTCACAGCGCCACCTGGAAAAAACACTAATCACTATATATGGAAGAACAACCACTCATTTCTTACCAGCACGTAAACGTGAGCTTGCAAGGACAGGAGATTCTTTCTGACGTAAACCTAGAACTCCGGAAAGGCGAATTTGTCTATCTCATCGGGAAGGTGGGTAGCGGAAAGTCTACTCTCCTGAAAACCATCTACGGTGAGGTGGAGATTGATGCCGGAGAAGCATGGGTGCTGGGAAATGCCATGCGCACCCTGAAACGGAAGGACTTCCCTACCCTGCGCCGGAAACTCGGCATCGTGTTTCAGGACTTTCAGCTATTGACAGACCGTACCGTACACGAGAACCTGAAATTCGTGCTTAAAGCTACCGGATGGAAAAGCCGTACCGAAATAGAACGACGAATCGGAGAAGTCTTACAGCAGGTAGGTATGGAAAACAAGGGATATAAAATGCCCAACGAGCTTTCCGGTGGAGAACAGCAACGTATCGTTATCGCCCGGGCCATCCTGAACAAACCGGAAATCATTCTGGCCGACGAGCCGACTGGCAACCTGGACGTGGAAACCGGACGACGCATCGTGGAATTATTGCAGGACATCTGCCGTCAGGGCTCAGCCATTCTGATGACCACGCACAACCTGAACTTGCTTTCGGAATATCCCGGAAAAGTGTACAAATGCGAACATCACCGGCTCACGGAAACGGCAAATTCATAAAAAAGACAAAGGAGTAAAAGGATTTTTGCCAAAATGACCTCAAAATAGGGTTTTTATTATTACATTTGCTCCCGAAATTAATTAATTATAGAACATTTAAAATTCGAAACGTAAAATGAAAGTTTTAAAGTTTGGAGGTACATCTGTGGGTTCTGCACAAAGAATGAAAGATGTGGCCAAATTAATCACTGACGGCGAACAGAAAATTGTAGTCCTGTCTGCCATGTCAGGTACGACTAACACATTGGTTGAAATTTCGGATTATCTGTACAAGAAAAATCCAGAAGGTGCAAATGAAATCATCAATAGACTGGAAGCGAAATATAAACAGCACATTGATGAGTTGTATTCTACCGAAGAATATAAACAGAAAACACTGGATTTCGTAAAATCTGTATTCGATTACATTCGTTCTTACACGAAAGACATATTTACTTTATTTGAAGAAAAAGTCATCCTGGCTCAGGGAGAAATCATCTCTACCAACATGGTGACTAACTACTTGTGCGAACAGGGCGTAAACGCGACATTGATTCCGGCACTGGAATACATGCGCACTGACAAGAACAGCGAACCGGACCTGACTTACATCCGCGAAAAACTGTCGGCACAACTGGAAGCAAACCCGGGTTATGAAATCTATATCACTCAGGGATTCATCTGCCGCAACGCATACGGTGAAATCGACAACCTGCAGCGTGGAGGAAGTGACTATACGGCTTCTCTGATTGGAGCTGCCATCAATGCTTCTGAAATCCAGATCTGGACAGACATCGACGGTATGCACGACAACGACCCGCGCGTGGTAGACAAGACTTCTCCAGTACGTCAGCTTCACTTTGAAGAAGCAGCTGAACTGGCTTACTTCGGTGCGAAGATTCTGCACCCGACTTGTATCCAACCGGCTAAATATGCCAACATTCCGGTACGTTTGCTGAACACCATGGAACCGACTGCTCCGGGTACACTGATTTCTAACGATACGGAAAAAGGCAAAATCAAGGCGGTAGCTGCCAAAAACAAAATCACCGCTATCAAGATTAAGTCAAGCCGTATGCTGCTGGCTCACGGTTTCCTCCGCAAGGTATTTGAAATCTTTGAAAGCTACCAGACTCCGATTGATATGGTATGTACTTCAGAAGTGGGTGTATCTATGTCGATTGACAATACAAAACACCTGAACGAAATCGTAAACGACCTGAAGAAGTACGGTACAGTAACGGTAGACCATGACATGTGTATCGTCTGTGTAGTAGGTGACCTGGAATGGGAAAACGTAGGTTTCGAAGCAAAGGCACTGGATGCAATGCGTGAAATTCCGGTACGTATGATTTCATTCGGTGGAAGTAACTACAACATCTCTTTCCTGATTCGTGAATCAGATAAGAAACAGGCGTTGCAGTCATTGAGCAACGTGCTTTTCAACGGTAAAGAAAAATAAAAGCAACCTTTTATAAAAGCTAAAGGCGGAGGATACGGTCAGTAAAAACCGCATCACCGCCTTTTTTATTCTTCTAAGATAACAACAATCACAACTAAACCCATTTTATGAAAGCTAATTTTCCAATAGAGCAGTTCCGAAAACTGGAAACGCCATTTTATTATTATGACACAAATCTGCTTCGTGAAACCTTGAATAAAATCAAGGAAGAAGCAGGGAAATACAATAAATTCTGTGTGCACTATGCGGTGAAAGCCAATGCCAACCCTAAAATATTAGGCATCATCCGTGAAAGCGGACTGGGAGCTGACTGCGTAAGCGGCGGCGAAATCAAAGCTGCCATCAAGGCCGGATTCCCTGCCAGCAAAATAGTATATGCCGGAGTGGGGAAAACAGACAAGGAAATCAATTTAGGACTGGATTATGACATCTTCTGCTTCAATGTAGAGTCTATTCCTGAACTGGAAGTCATCAACGAACTGGCTGCAGCAAAGAACAAGATTGCCCGCGTGGCTTTCCGTATCAATCCGGATGTAGGTGCTCATACGCATGCCAACATCACTACCGGACTGGCTGAAAATAAATTCGGTATCAGCATACAGGACATGGACCGTGTGATTGACCTGGCACTGGAGATGAAAAACGTGAAGTTCGTAGGATTACACTTCCACATCGGCTCACAGATTCTGGATATGGGCGACTTCGTGGCACTCTGTAACCGTGTAAACGAATTACAGGAAAAACTTTTTGCCCGTCAGATTATCGTGGAACATATCAACGTGGGAGGTGGTTTAGGCATTGACTATGCACACCCCAACCGCCAGCCGATTCCTGACTTCGCAGAATATTTTGCTACTTATCACAAGCATCTGCGCCTGCGTCCACAGCAAACGCTTCACTTTGAATTGGGACGCTCAGTGGTAGGCCAGTGCGGTAACCTCATCACTAAAGTCATTTACGTAAAACAAGGTACCAACAAGCAGTTTGCCATCGTAGACGGAGGAATGACCGACCTGATTCGTCCGGCTTTGTATCAGGCTTATCACAAGATTGAGAACCTTACTTCGGAAGAACCTGCAGAAGCATACGATGTAGTAGGTCCTATCTGTGAATCATCGGATGTGTTCGGAAAAGCCATCGACCTGAACAAGGTACACCGCGGCGACCTGATTGCACTTCGTTCTGCCGGAGCCTACGGTGAAATCATGGCTTCTGGATATAACTGTCGTCCACTTCCGCAAGGATATACTTCGGACGAGTTAGTATAATGCAACTATTTTTATTTGTTGAATAATTCGAAGGTAAATTTACATCCCACGGAGGTAAATTTACCTTTTTCATTTCCGATAAAGACACCCACATCAAACAAGTGAGTAGCAAAGCCGTAACCGAATTCCAGATAAGGATTCAGGTGCGGCATGAAAAGAACGCCGGCATAAATACGTTCCTTCTGTACGAACGACAACAAACGGGTGACCGGATATAAGAGGATGAAAGGTGCCTCAAAGGTCAGATTACCTCGTATGTAATGACTGGAAGCATTGTACCAGCGTCCGTCCAGCATCTGGAACGTACCTCCAATATCGTCATTCCAACCCTGGGGAAGATTCAAGTTGGCAAAATGCACATAATCCACAAAGTACATATCCGATTGATTGGTAAACATACCGGCCCCCACATGATAAGCCAATGAACGCACATTCTTCAAACGAATGATTTGTTCTACAGAGCCTTCGATTCGCTCGTACGTACCGGAATTCTTCAGAACCTTGATACCCCGTTCGTAATCCAGCATAAAGGTGGGAAAGAAAGAACCGACATTTATCTTTCGATTGCCGTTCATATAATAATACATGCCCGGTGTCCATTCCAGACGAATACGGGGAGCGAAACTATTATAGCTGGAACGTACACGTGCCTCTACTTCCGGCGTACTCTTAGTATAACGCCAGTGCATAGCCAAACCTGTGCCTAACTTTAGTCCGTTACACAGCTCAATATTATGCGACACATCCACGTATACATCCTTGAAATAATCCAGCTCCAAGCCATCAAACGTAAATGCACTGTCCGGAATCTGTTCCAGCTGGTCGAGTACCACACTACTATAGATTCGGTTACCGTTCCCTCCATGTATTTCAATAGAAGCCAGCTTTCGGGGGTTGTAGATATACTCCACATCCGCCTTGGCATAAAGTTCTTTCTTTGTAAAATTATAACCTATCTGGGGAACAATACGCAGCAAACGCCCGTCATGGAAAAGCTTGTTGTACTTGAATACCTGACGATAAGATATTCCGTTCCGGTGGCTATAACTCACTAATAAGGGATTGATAATAGGAGAGCAATTGATACTTCCCACTTTAGAGATATCAATATCATAGCTGCTAATCAAGGCATCCCCCAACTGCCCCAAGAACACCATATTCTTCTTCAGTTTTGTAGGCTCTACCTTTATCGTATCGGCCTCCCGCTTCAACCGCCGCTCATCCGCCGAACGGTAAAGCGAATCCTCATAAGCAGACAAAGGAATCGGACGGATGCGATTGAACGAGTCACGCTCCATCACGAGGCGGCTGGTATCACACGACAAGGTGTAAGAATTAGACAGATTATGGTCGTTCGTTTTCTTGACAATCCACTCCTCCCCCGGCTTACGGTAAACGACTGATGAATACTTCATCCACCCCGTGTACTTCATCTCCAGATGATTCTTCAGGAACTTGAAGTTCAAGTCAAGATTCAGCAGTACCGGAAGGTATTTTGTATCCTCCTCCTCTCCCATCTGCATGCTCAGTTGGAATCGTATCAGGTCATAACGTCCTTTGAGGTTCATTCTTCGGATAGTCCAGTCTGCTGATGAAAGCCACAGAAAGCCTTCCACCAACTGCGTGCTTCGATAACGGGGTACGACACGAATGCAATACAATTCTCCCCCCAGCCGGTGTTCTACCCTTTCAAGCAGATAATGATAATGCACCTGGGCCTTTCTGTTCAGCGGTGAAAGTATCCTGTTGCCCATCAGCGAAGGAGCATAAATATTGAACTTCATGTAGTCCATAATGTCGAATATCTGTCCTCTGGTGCTGGGAAAGGTCGTAGATATTGCCCTGACCTTTCGGTCATAAATGGCAGGAGCCGTATACTGCAACTCACTGATAGACTCATGAAAATAATCATTAATACCCTTCTCCAGACGAAACATGGAAGGTACATACTTGATAATCCGGTTTTGCTTGTGTACTTTCAGGTGACCTTTCAGATACAAATCGCCCTTGTATCCCTTCACCTCATGCGAATAAATGGAAGCAGAATGAAACATGTGCTCCATAATAGAATCGGCTACAACAGGCTTTTTCGGAAGGTACGGAACATTGTCGCGTGCCATCCCCCGCAGTGGGAAACAGCACAGCAAGCACAATGCCAGCATTCCCCACAAAGCCACATATAAGCCTTTCAATTTTCGCATATCCACAGCAAATATATAACAAAGCCCTTTTCTGAGGCCATTTTTATGATGAAAAAAAAGAATATTTTCAATTTTTCTTCGTACCTTTGTGCTTAATAACATGGTTTTGGAACATTTTATGGTAAAAAAGGAATTAACAGAAGCTGAGATTGCCGAAAGTATACCAGATTTATGGCAACCATTAACACAGCAACAACGCGAACTGCTGGCACAGAACTTTACGATTCAGAAATACAAAAAGAATGAGACTATTTATTGCGAAGGTGAAACACCGGAGAACTTGATGTGTTTGCTGAACGGAAAGGTGAAAATCTACAAGGACGGCGTAGGGGGACGCAGCCAGATTATCCGAGTAATAAAGGACAAAGAATACTTTGCCTATCGTGCCTATTTCGCAGAAGAAAATTTCGTGACTGCTGCTGCTGCCTTTGAGCCATGTACCATGTGCCTGATTCCCATGCCCGTCATCGTGCAGTTAATTATGGAAAATACGGATCTTGCCATGTTTTTCATCAAACAGTTGTCGAAAGACCTAGGTATCTCCGATGAAAGAACAGTCAACCTGACTCAGAAACACATTCGGGGACGTCTGGCTGAATCATTGCTCTTCCTGAAAGATACCTACGGTGTGGAAGAAGACCAGTGCACTCTGAGCATCTATCTCTCCAGAGAAGACTTGGCCAACCTTTCTAACATGACCACATCCAATGCCATCCGAACCCTGTCTAATTTCGCCGCTGAAAAACTGATTATTATCGACGGACGAAAAATCAAGCTCATTGACGAAGAAAAATTAAAGAAAATAAGCAAGATTGGATAAACTTACGAGTGAAAGACCTCCTGTTTGTTCATTCACCGAGTGATATTGTTTCTGTGACGCATGCTTCAAGAGAAACAATATCACTTTTTTATTCCCTTAAATCCTAATACCACCATATTCAATTCCCCGCAGAAAAACTTGCTAAATTCATTTTGCAGACGTACTTTTGTGTCAAAATATCATTTATATTACATTTCTACTGACATGGAAAATACCACACACAAAGAAGAAACCCACAAGACTCCTTTCGCCCGGATGCGGCAAAGACTGAAAGAACGAAAGCGCCGGGTGATGCGCCTCATCGAATTGAAACGCCTCCGGAGAATACGTAAAAAGACCGTACCCGGGTACACCTACTGCAAGAATTGCGGTACCAAGCTGGAGGGCATGTATTGCCATTGTTGCGGACAATACGCCCTCGATATCTACCAGCCTTTCTGGAAGTACCTGAGACAATACATTGAAAATGTCTATCAGTTTGATAGCAAAATCTGGCAAACCTTGTGGCTGATGTTCACTCGTCCCGGATTTCTGACCAATGAATTCAATGCCGGAAAAATCAATTCCTACGTACATCCTTTCCGGCTCTATATGTGTATCTCCGTCGTATTCTTTACCCTTTTCTTTATGATAGCCTCCGACAAAGCCAATCAGGCATTGCAGGCCGTAAGCTCCCTAAATATCAACGACAGAATTGTAGCACAGCTCAAATCATCTGCTAACCTGCCCGACACATGCGTATATGTATACCAAGGTCCTGAGCTAGTGAAAGCCTTTCAAGAAAGAGGAGTAGAAAAAGCCGAGGAACTGTTTAAAGTACAACGCCTGGACGACCGATTCTCTCTTTCCTACGTGCGAATGCCCCGAATCGTGGCCGACTCCTGCCTGCATGAAACCACTCTCCGACAAAAAGACCTGAATACCATTCTGGATCTGAAAAAAGTAAAAGGTGAATACTTGAATAATCTGATTGAGGAAGAAGAGATTACCTCTGAATCCCTGCAAGCCGCGCGTCATTTCCAGGTAGATTCCACCGGAACTGCTCTTACTCCCGTATATGAATGGAGAGAAGACCACAACGATGAAGCACAACAACTTCGTCAGGAATCCTTTCTCAACCAGTTTTTTGGAGATTTGTCCAAATGGACTCCGCTCTACATGATGTTCCTTCTACCTCTGTTTGCCTGGCTTCTGCAAGGAATGTTCCGGAAATCCAAATTTCCTTACATGTGGCATTTCGTACATGCCATCCACCTGAACACCGTGTTTCTGATATTGATTCCGATTCCACTGGTACCCGTGCTGACAAGTGACACTTTTATGGAATCGTTTAAAGGAAATATGCCGATGTATACTCTACTTATCTTCGTAACAGGTATGTTCGTGTACACCTACATTTCCCTGCACACGGTATACCGCCGAGGATGGATACGTACATTTGTCAAGACAACCGTTTTCCTGGCTGTCTTTACCTTCATTTCACTGGCCATTGCAGCTGTGCTACTGGTATTCCTGCTATCCACTCTTTCTGAGCAGCTTTAATATCAAATATTCACATAAAAAGAGCATTCCCGAGAAATAACATTCATCTCTCAGGAGTGCTCTTTGCTCCAATATGCCTCACTTAGATTTCCCGCAAAGCCTTGCAGAGCTGATCAGGACAAGAGGTCGGTTTACCACCACAACGGATACCTTCCAGACGGGCAATCACCTCATCCACTTTCATGCCTTCTACCAGGGCGGAAATTCCTTTCAAGTTTCCGTTGCAACCACCCATGAAACGCACATCTTTCAGTACGCCATCTTCTACCTCAAAATCAATCTGAGAACTGCATGTTCCCATTGTACGATAACTATATTTCATCGCCATCACATTCTATTCAGGTTAGACATAAAAAGAGAACGGAGCACCACTTGCCGGATTATTCCGGCCGGATACTCCGTTCCGTCATTATCTTTCAAGAAAAAGCTTATTCAGCGTCTTCTTCCGGTTTCATGTTAGTATATACGGTCTGTACGTCGTCGAACTCTTCCAGACGTTCAACCATCTTGTCGATAGTTTCACGCTGTTCCGGAGTCACGTCTTTCAAGTCGTTCGGGATGTAAGTGAAATCACCACCGACATCTTCAAAGCCACATTCTTCCAAATGTTTCTGGATAGCCGCATAGCTCTTCGGATCACCGTAGATAGTGATAGTTCCTTCTTCCGGATCTTCATCGAATTCGTCTTCTACGTTGTAGTCAATCAAGTCCAGAATCAGTTCTTCCATATCGATACCTTCTTTCTTCTTAAAAGTGAACACACACTTGTGGTCGAATAAGAAAGCCAGTGAACCTGTAGTACCCAAGTTACCTCCGAACTTGTTGAACACAGAACGTACATCGGCTACGGTACGAGTGGTATTATCAGTCAGTGTATCTACGAATACGGCGATTCCGTGAGGACCGTATCCTTCGTAAGTCATACCTTTGTAATCGCTCTGGTCCTTACCCATTGCGTTCTTGATGGCACGTTCGATGTTATCCTTCGGCATGTTTTCACGCTTACAAGTAGCGATTACTGAACGCAAAGTCGGGTTGTTTTCCGGTTCCGGACCGCCGGCCTTTACCGCAATTGCAATTTGTTTACCCAGACGTGTAAAGGTCTTTGCCATGTGACCCCATCTTTTCAGCTTCGTAGCTTTTCTATATTCAAATGCTCTTCCCATTGGATGATATTTTAAATTTATTTTTAATGAGTTTCTTTTTCACTATTCTGTACCTGCTTACAATATTTCCAGTACGACACACCAGCGAGGCACAAGCATATTGCCCCGCCCGTGATAGCCAGCACGTTTCTCCACGTTTCATTCGAAGAAAAATGCCAGAGCACCATTCCAGCCTGCAGAGCCAGAAACAATTCGATGTAAAAAGCCGCCAGGTATCCCCTTTTGGCTTTTATGTGATAATCTGGTTTAATATCGTAACGCATCATTCTTTATAGTTATCGAAGCACAGCTCCAAGCTTATTCTGCAAGTTGCCAATCAGCTTCTGCATGAACTTGTCAATTTGTTTGTCGTTCAGTGTCGCGTTTTCATCCTGAAGCATGAAGCTTACAGCATAGCTCTTCTTACCAGCTTCCAGGTTCTTTCCTTCGTACACGTCGAACAATTCTACAGACTTGAGTAACTTCTTGTCTGTTTCGTAGGCAATCTTTTCGATTTCGGCAAATTGCACCTTCTTGTCAATCAGCAATGCCAAGTCACGTTTTACAGCCGGGAACTTGGAGATTTCCTTGTAGCTTACCGTATTGCCCTTGATGGCCTTCATCAGTTCTTTCCAGTTCAGGTCGGCATAGTACACTTCATTGTCGATATCGAACGCTTTCTGAATCTTCTTGCAAACCACACCAAAGGTAGCCAGCAATTTACCACCACGGGTGTGTACGGAGATAGCTACTGAGTAGATATCGTCTGAAAGGTTACCGAATACCAGCGAGCCGAAGTTCACGCCCAGACGGCGGAATATGTTCAGCACGTAAGCCTTCAGTTCGTAAACCGAAGCGTTTTCATCAGCATGAGCCCATGAGTTGCTTACACGCTTTCCGGTAATCCACAAGCCCATGTGCAACTCTTCCGAATAGCCTGACAACACTTTTTCCGGATTCTTTTTCTCAGCATGGAAATGATAGCAGTTACCGAATTCAAAGAACTTCAAATCGGCATTCTTGCGGTTGGCATTGTGCTGGATGCTTTCCAGACCACCGAAGAGCAAGGTAGCACGCATCACGTTCAGATCGTTACTCAACGGGTTCATCAGGCGAACCAGATTTTCCGGTTTGTAAGTTTCCAGTCCGTCGTAATAAGCGGCCGCTGTCAAAGAGTTGTTCAGGATTTCATTGAATCCGCAACCCACCAGCTGTTCGCCTACCAAGTTCTGAAGTTTCACCGATTTATCCACTTCACCCTTCACACTCAGGCTTGATTTCAGGGTAGTAGGAATTTCCACGTTGTTATATCCGTAGATACGAAGAATATCTTCAACCACGTCGCACGGACGCTGCACGTCTACACGGTAAGGAGGAATCTGCAAAGAAAGACCTTCGGCCGTTTCTTCCACAATTTTCATTTCCAGACTGGTCACGATGCTCTTTACCGTTTCTGCTGGAATTTCCTTTCCAATCAGTGAGTTTACATAATTATATGAAAGTTCTACCGCGAAATCGGCAATCGGATTCGGATAGTTGTCTTTGATGTCAGAAGCAATTTCACCCCCAGCCAATTCTTTCACCAGCAGAGCGGCCTCCTTCAAGGCATAGATAGTGATGTTCGGGTCGATACCACGTTCGAAACGGAAAGAAGAATCGGTGCTCAATCCGTGACGACGGGCAGTCTTACGCACCCATGTAGGATGGAAGTAAGCACTTTCCAGAAACACATCGGTAGTAGTTTCGGTAGTACCAGAATCCAGACCTCCAAACACACCGGCAATACACATCGGTTCTTCCGCGTTGCAAATCATCAGGTCCTTGTCGGACAATTTACGTTCCACTTCGTCCAGTGTAACAAACGGAGTTCCTTCAGCACAAGTCTTCACTACAATCTTGCCGCCTTTAATCTTGTCGGCATCGAAGCAGTGCATCGGCTGGCCATAGGCGTGCAGGATGTAGTTGGTAATATCGACGATGTTATTAATAGGACGCACACCGATAAGGCGGAGCTTGTTCTGCAACCATTCAGGACTTTCCTTCACCGTTACTCCCTTGATGGCTACTCCGGCATAACGCGGGCAGGCTTCAGTATTTTCCACCACGATATCGATATTCATGTCATGATTGTCTACCTTGAATGCATCTACCGAAGGACGCTTCAGCGTAGCTTTATGGCCGTTCTGAATGAGCCATGCGTAGAGGTCGCGTGCCACACCGTAATGTGAGCAGGCATCGGCACGGTTCGGAGTGATGTCCACTTCGAGTACGTATTCGCTCTTCACATTATAGTAATCCTTGGCCAGTGTACCCGGAACTACGTCGGCAGGCAATACGATGATACCTTCGTGGCTTGTGCCCACGCCGATTTCATCTTCGGCACAAATCATACCGTTTGATTCTACGCCACGGAGCTTTGACTTCTTGATGGTGAAGCATTCGTCGCCATCATACAATTTTGTGCCCAGCGTAGCTACGATGACCTTCTGTCCGGCTGCCACGTTAGCAGCACCACAGACAATCTGCACAGGTTCTCCCTGTCCCAGGTTAACGGTCGTAATATGCATGTGGTCAGAATTGGGATGCGGTTCACAGGTCAACACTTCGCCTACTACCAGGCCTTCCAATCCTCCTTTGATAGTTTGAACTTCTTCCACTCCCCCAGTCTCCAGACCGATGGAAGTCAATGCGGCTGCCACTTCGTCCGGGGTAAGGTCGAAGTCGACGTATTCTTTCAGCCAGTTATAAGAAATATTCATATCGTAATAGTATTTTGTAATTTCCTAAATAATGACGTGCAAAGTTATAAAAATAAGATGGAATAATCTAATAAAATCAGGAGATTACAATAATTAAAACAAGCAATAAGCTTATTCAGAAAACGAACAAGCCCGTCTCAGGTCTTATCTAATTATCAGATTTTCCAGCAGATTCCTTAAATTGAGTAGGAGTAATCCCTGTATATTTTTTAAACGCAGTACTAAAATATCGACTGGAAGAAAAGCCTATACGCTCCGCTATTTCAGTAATACTCATCTCTGTATTACGCAACAAATCCATCGACTTTTCAATACGTAACTTATTCACATACTCATTAGCTCCCATAGAAGTTAATGATTTTAAACGATTATATAAAGAAGCCCTGCTAACTCCCATATTCTGACAAAGGAATTCAATATTCAGTCCTTCATTATCCATATTTTCCATAATCAGTTTATTCAATTTGAATAAAAAAGCATCATCTGCAGAAGAAACCGGTTGATTGCCTTCAACGGCAACAGAGTTCAAGGCATACCTTTCCTTCATTTGTTCACGTAAGAACAAACGATTACGAATACTTTCCAACAAACTGCTTATTTCAAAAGGCTTTTCCATATAGGCATCTGCCCCTGTCTTATAACTATCTATATGACTTTGTTCATCCGTACGCGCTGTCAACAAGACAACTTGAATATGATTAATATTCACATTCTCCTTAATATTCCGACAAAGTTCATACCCATTCATTCGGGGCATCATAATATCACTCACAACCACATCTGGAATTTCTTTAAGCGCAATATCCAACGCTTCTCGCCCGTCAGAAGCTATGTACAAATTCCGGAACTCATCCTTTAACGCATCAAGCATCATCTGGCGTATACCCTCATTATCATCCACGAACAAACATGAATAGTTTCTCGTATCTATAGAGTTAGACACAGGTATTAATTTATCCTGCCCAGTCAATGCCGGAGCATTCAAATATTCCTGAGGGGAGCAAATGACAGAAGCTTCAGCATGCAAAGGAAGTTCATAATAAAAACAGGCACCACCTCCTTCATTATCATGTACACCAATACGTCCCTTATGCATTTCGACCAGAATTTTAGAGTAAGACAATCCTATGCCACTACCCTCTTTCTCATTCTCTCCTTGATAAAAGCGAGTAAACAGTTTTTGAGTATCTACCCCTTGCAGCCCTCTCCCCTGGTCTATCACAGAGATTCGTACTGCAGACCGGTTATCCGTCAGTTCCGTTCGCAAAATGATTTTACTATTCAATGGACTATGCTTAAGTGCATTGACGATTAAATTAGTAAGAATAATCATGTGCTTTTCCGAATCAAAAGGTACATATTTTATATCCGAAGAAAATTCATATACAAAAGTAACATGCCTTTCTTCTTCTTCGTATTTAAAATCGGATGCAATCTCTTTTATCCAGTCATTCAATAGATAGGACTTTAAATTCAGCTTACTTTGCTCCACCTCCATCTTCCGCAAATTCAGCACCATATTCAATAGCTCCTTCATTCTTTTAGACTGCTTAAAAATACTTCTAAGCGTAGGATATACAGGATTATCCTTAGACATATTTTTCATCAACTGACACAAAGGAGTGTAAATCAAGGTTAATGGCGTACGTAGCTCATGATTTATATTAATCAAGAAACGAACTTTTTCTTCATAGATTTTTTGTTTATGTGACTGCAATTCCTCCTTCATACGCTCCTCTTTACGATTAAGCAGATAAAGAATTCCAATTATCAATAAAGCTGCAAGTAAAACAATCCATAACAAAGTAAACCACCACGTCTTATACCACACAGCATGAATCCGAAACGATAAAACGGGATAAGGTTTAGTCCAAACTCCATCCTTCGTTGTACATGCCACAGATACGTGATAAGTTCCCGGAGTCAACGAACGCATTATAATCTCTGGAGAAGTTGTATCGATATAGAAATCTTCGTGCCCGTAAATATGCCAACGGTAAACCCTCTTCCTAAACACATTACCTTCGTGTGCCATCACCTTGATAGCTAGTGACTTATTTTCAAAATTAAGTTTCAGCAATCCATCTTCAATTTCAGACAAACAACTTTTGTTATTGCTTATCACATCAGCTAATTCAATTACAGGTGGATTCGGTATTTCTATATCTGTTTTCTGTCCATCCACATATAGCATTCCGTTTATCCCTCCCATGTAAATATCTCCTTGACGGGAAACCCACACAGCTTTCTTTAAAAACTCATTGTTTTCAGCTCCATCAGACTTATCAAACGAAATCAGCTTCTTTTCCCTGTCCAGCCAAACGAAAAGTTCCTCATTCGTTCCTATCCAGAGCCGTTGCTGATTATCACATACTAAAGCCGTTATATTTCTCAACGGATGAGTTTCAAGCTGAGTTTCTTGCTGAAGGTTCACATCATAACGAAAAATTTGATTACTAAACCCAATCCAGAAAATTCCACGAGTATCTTTTGCCACACACTCTATGTCACTCTTTCTTGAAGAAGTATAAATAATCTCTATTTTATTGTTACGGTGATCCAGTGCATATATATGTTTTAAATCATACAAATATGTTTTCAAGCTATCGTAGCCAAATGGAATAACCTGTCCCTCTATAGGTATTCCTCTGTCATTTAATTGCTGAACCCTTCCATCATCCCAGTAATATCGATGTATATCCGATGATAATATAAGAATAGATTTCGTATCATCCTGATATAAATTTATACCTTTTCTACTATATAGTGCAATCTTATTAATTATTTCTCCTTTTTCATTAATGGAACGAATTTGCCCAGTATGTTTATTGAAGAAGAAAACTCCTTTTGAGAATAGAGAAATCAATAATTCATCTTGAGAATATCCACACAAAGAAACGACTTTCTCACCATAAGTACTTGGATAATGCACAAACTCCTTCGTAACAGGATTAAAACGATTAACCCCTCCTCCATCTGTTCCAATCCAAATTTCCTTTGAATCCGGCTCTTGATAAAAACTTAATACAGCCTTTTCACTTAACCCTGTTCTAAAACCCAAAGGTACATCTGTATAAGAGCAGACAATAGAAGGACGAATATTTATAAGGCCTCCTTTTACACTACCTGCCCATACATTTTTCACTCCATTTCGTTGAAATAAACATTGTATAGAGTTAATAGGTAATGAATTATCGTCTCCAGATAAATGCTTTAATACAGTTATATTTCCTGTACGAGAATCAATAACATTAATACCTCCCCCATCTGTGCCAGCCCATATTTTACCATTATTCTCACTTAAGCATAAAATGACGTTATGACTTAATGCAGAGTTTTCAGTAGTATAAACTGCTTTTATATTCCCCTTCCTGTCATAACAGGTAATTCCTCTGTTATAAGAAGTAGTCCAGACACAACCTGTTTCATCTATCAAGGCATGTGTTATGTCATTTCCATCAGGGAAAGGAGAAGGCTGTTTCTTCCCAGTACGTAAATCTATACATAAAAGGCCTTTCCAGAATTCCATACATAACAAAGTATGCTCATCCCATAGTAGCATTTCTCTCACCGAAAATGAAGAGGGTACTTTGATTTCATGCAACGTACGTATTTTTCTTTCCTGATAAGAATACTGATAAATCTGACCATGCCCCGCCAGCAACAATCTGCCAGGCAATTTACAAACTGCAGTTGCTTTAAACGTATCTCCATTCTCATCCAACACAGGGATAAAGCGATCCGTATGTCGCTGATAGTTTACAACCCCTGAATCAGAAAGAACCCATAAGTTATGTAAACTATCTTCCTCTATTGCATAAATCTGATTTCCCGGAAGTGAATAAGGATTCCCATCTTCATGAGAATAGGTTTTCAATTCATAGCCATCAAATCTTCCCAACCCCTGCTTACTCACAATCCACACATATCCATTATCTTCCGCATAAATATATTGAATAGACGGAGGAAATCCATCCGATACAGACAACTGACGAAATACAAACTCCGCAGCATTCAGATTAAAAAAGCACAGTATAAGAAATAAAATACAGAAAAGTCTTTTTATATAGATGTTCATAAGGTTTACAACATTTAGCCAGAGTATACAAAAAATCATCCACCGTATATCTCCACTCATAGTTTAAACTAGACTGCAATATTCGCAAGAAATCTCGACATTCGCAAGCAAAAAGTAAAAAACTTTAAAAATACATTTATAGTATCCCTGCATACATCATCCTCATTTATGCAGCATAAATTCTATTCCTCACAGTCATTACATGTTCGTTTTTGTCTAATTCATGTTCAAAATTCACTAATTTACACTGTTCAAGTATAGTTTTTCATACGTATAACGATTATCTGAGCACATTTATCGATTATAAAACATAAAATCATTCTGAATACAGCAATTTTGTAATTGTAAAAGAAATGAGAACAATAACTATAAAAAATTTTAGGACGAAAACATGAAATAATAAATACAGATATTAATGCAGTTTGCAAACCTTTAATCAAGCTTGTCTAATTACGCCATTGGTGAATTATACGAGTACATTCACTACCAATCCCAACCTTAATTACTACCTTTAATCATCATGAAAAAAATCTATTTTTTCCTCGCACACGCATTAATAATTTGTAAGAATGAACTGCCAATAAATGCCCCCAAAGAGTTTGGGGGCCCTCAGTTCAAACCATAAAAATCTTTTGCATAAAACGACCTAATAATCCATTTTTCAATCATAAGTTCTTACATTATTATAATAGAGACAAACTCTTTTATTTAACGTAAAGTTCTCTAAACAGGGATAACAACACCGTAAATTAGATTTAGCTACAGTTCTTACCCTAAATGACCCTAAAGCACTTTTGAAAATAGTAGCAGAAGAAATGAAACAAACTAAAAAACGATAGCAACATGGCATTTTTTCAATCAAAAAAATGGATTGCCGTTTATATGGTAAGCCTTATTCTAAGTTTGTGGGGATGTCAATCTCCACAGCAAACTCAAGACGTAGCCATCATACCACAACCTTTATCCATGGAAAAAGGAAGTGGTGCCTTCTCATTCAGTAAAGAAACCACCATCGCTGTGGCCAATGAGGAGCAACGAATCATTGCAGAGAATTTTGCCTCTCTGTTTACCCTGCCTGCTGGATTCACCCCTCAAGTAAAAACCGATCAAGAAGGAAACATTGTATTCCTTACAGACAGCATAATGAAAAGTGATGCCTATGAACTGACTGTCCTTCCCGAACGAATTACGATTAAGGCAGCCGATGTCAAGGGCTTTTTCTATGCACTGCAAAACCTTCGACTGATGTTACCTCCTACCATCGAAGGTAAAGAAAAGACAACCGACACATGGAGCATCCCTTCTCTCACCATTAAAGATGCACCCCGATTCAACTACCGTGGATTCATGCTGGATGTTTCACGTTTCTTCTTGCCGAAAGAAGATTTGATACGCATGATCGACTGTATGGCAATGCTCAAGATAAACCGTTTACACTTACATTTGACAGATGATAACGGATGGCGGTTGGAAATCAAAAAGTACCCTAAACTGACAGAGGTTGGAGCATGGAAAGTAGACAGACAAAACATCCCATTCCCCGACCGGAGAAATCCGAAGAAAGGAGAACCTGCCACCATCGGAGGTTTCTATACCCAAGAAGACATGAAAGAAATTATCCGTTATGCAGCAGAAAGACAAGTGGAAATTATCCCGGAAATAGACGTCCCAGCTCACTCCAATGCTGCTTTGGCATCCTATCCTGAATTTGCCTGCCCCGTAGTTAAAGATTTTATAGGAGTTCTGCCGGGACTTGGCGCAAAAAATGCAGAAATCATTTTCTGTGCCGGGAATGAGAGCACATTTGATTTTCTACAAAATGTACTGGACGAAGTGATAGCCTTATTCCCTTCACGATACATCAATTTAGGAGGTGACGAAGCCCGCAAAACTAACTGGAAAAAATGTCCCCTCTGCCAGTCACGCATACATAAAGAGCATCTGGAAAATGAAGAAGAACTACAAGGCTATTTTATGGCAAGACTGTCCGACTACGTACGCAGTAAAGGGAAAGAAGTCATGGGATGGGATGAACTGACCAATAGTAAACTACCGGAAGAATCTATTATCTTAGGATGGCAAGGATATGGCAATGCCGCATTAAAAGCTGCCGCACAAGGCCACCGCTTCATCATGACTCCGGCACGCGTTGCATACCTGATAAGATACCAGGGACCTCAATGGTTTGAACCAATGACTTATTTTGGGAATAACACCTTAAAAGGATTGTTCGATTACGAACCGGTACAAAAGGATTGGAAACCAGAATATGAGCCTTTACTCATGGGGGTACAAGCATGTATGTGGACCGAATTCTGCAACACCCCGGAGGACGTATTCTATCTAACCTTTCCACGACTGGGAGCCTTGGCAGAGATTGCCTGGGTCAGCAAAGGAACCAAAAACTGGAATTCATTCCTGAAAGGATTGGATAACTACAATGCACATTTGGCATGTAAAGGTATCCGATATGCCCATTCTATGTTCAATATCCAACATACTATTACCACAGAAACTACCGGAAAATTGAAAGTAAAATTAGAATGTGAGCGACCTGATGTAGAAATACGCTATACCACAGATGGTACAGAGCCCACCTCAACCTCTACCCTATACGAAAAAGAATTCATTATAGAAAAAGATACTGACATTAAAGCTGCGACCTTCTCCCAAAACAAACAAATGGGAGAACTACTGGTACTTCCAATTCATTGGAACAAGGCTACCAGCAAACCATTTATCCATGCAGATGCAGGAATGGATATATTAGTCAACGGATTAAGAGGCAGTTTAAAATATACAGATTTTGAATGGTATACAGGTCAGCTTTCAAAACCTATTTCATTTACAATTGATTTACAAAAACCTGAAAGCATGAAACAATTTACGGTGGGCTGTATCACAAATTATGGAATGGGAGTACACAAGCCACGCAGCCTCAAAGTGGAAGTTTCAAATGACAATGTGGTTTTCACCGAAATTGGCAAACTGACCTTCACTGACAAAGAAATTTTTAAAGAAGGAAATTTCATTGAAAATTTATCTATTGAAACCGATGAAACAACCGGACAATTCGTTAAATTTACATTAGAATCAGCTGGAAATTGTCCTGATGATCATGTACGGCCAGAACAACCTTCCAAGATTTACATCGATGAAGTAATTATTGAATAAAAACTTATGCATAATGAATCTATGAAAAAGATCAATCAATTTCTTGCAACCTGTGCGCTTGCATGTCTGACAACAAGCATACAAGCCCAGCAGGACACATCCTATTTCATAAAGCATCTGACTTTTTCCGGAGAAGAAACCATGGAAGAAAAAGTATCCATGGCAGCACGCCTTGTACCCTCTCCCCAGCAATTAGCCTGGCAACAAATGGAACTGACTGCTTTCCTGCATTTTGGTATCAATACATTCACTGGCAGAGAATGGGGAGACGGTTCCGAAGATCCGGCTTTATTTAACCCGACCGAGCTAAATGCAGAACAATGGGTAAAGACCTTGAAGGAAACAGGTTTCAAAATGGTCTTGCTCACCGCCAAGCATCATGATGGTTTCTGTTTGTGGCCTACTAAAACGACCAAACATTCCGTAGCCTCTTCACCATGGAAAAACGGTAAAGGGGATGTTGTCAAGGAATTACGTGATGCATGTACCAAATATAACATGAAATTTGGTGTCTACCTTTCACCTTGGGACAGAAACGCCAGCTGTTATGGGAACTCACCGGAGTATAATAAATTCTTCATTGAGCAGCTGACCGAATTGCTGACCAATTACGGAGAAGTACACGAAGTATGGTTTGACGGCGCCAATGGAGAAGGCCCCAATGGAAAGAAACAGGAATACGACTGGGACGCATTTTACAAAACAATCCAACGATTGCAGCCCAAAGCCGTAATGGCAATTATGGGAGATGATGTACGCTGGGTCGGAAATGAAAAAGGAATCGGCCGGGAAACAGAATGGAGTGCCACAGTACTTACCCCAGGAATTTATGCCCGTTCCGCATCCAATAATGCACGATTAGGAGTTTATCCCAAAGCAGCAGACCTGGGCGGTCGTGATATCCTAAAGAATGCGACAGAATTATTCTGGTATCCTTCAGAAGTAGACGTATCCATTCGCCCGGGATGGTTCTGGCACGAAGAAGAAAATCAAAAAGTAAAAAGCCTGAAACACTTGTCGGATATTTATTTCCAATCTGTAGGATACAACTCTGTATTATTGCTGAACATTCCTCCAGACCGTCGCGGACTAATTCATGAAGCTGATGTGGCCCGATTAAAAGAATTCGCAGAATACAGACAAAAAACGTTCCAAGACAATAAAATACTCCACGGAACAGCTCTTTGGAAAGCATCACAAGGCGACAAGCGTACTTATTCAGTAAAAGCGAATGCTCCGATTAATGTGGTCATGCTGCAGGAAGATATCTCTAAAGGGCAGCGAGTGGAGAACTTTTCTATTGAAATCTGGAAAGATGGACAATGGGCAACTGTTGGAAACGGAACGACCATCGGCTACAAAAGAATGGTCCGCATCCCGGAAACCATTACAGATTCGTTGAGAATTTCAATCAATCAGACCCGTTTAGATGCAAATATACAGCATGTAGCAGCTTACTACGCAGCACCTTTGGAGGAAGAAGCAATTACCTCGGCCTGGAATAACTTACCCAGAAACACATGGAAAAAATTATCGTCTTCTCCTCTAAGTATTGACCTTGGAAAGACTGTCACATTAAAGGCATTTACCTATGCTCCTTTAAATGAGGAAGCAAAGCCCACAATGGCTTATCACTATCAGTTCTTTGTCAGTCAGGACGGTAAAGAATGGAAAAAAGTAATTGCAGATGGAGAATTCAGCAACATCATGCATAACCCTCTTCCACAGACCGTTGCACTGCCCCACCCTGAATCTGCACGTTTCATTAAAATTGAAGCGACCACCCCAGATGCATCTCCTGCCCTCATTGAGACGGAAGAAATAGGGGTAACCATTCTTCCCTGATACACAAGACTAACCAAAGCATAAAAAAACGGACGGCCTCATAATAACAATGAAGTCGTCCGTTATATTTTTTCTCCTTATCAGAACGGCACATCGGGCACAGGCGCACCAAACGGATTGTCGGGCATAGGAGGCATATCTGCGGGTGGAGGCGGTACAAAGTCCTGTCCGCCACCGTTGTTCATCTTCGAACGGAGCACCGGAGCCTTCTTTTCTTCGCCCGGCATCGGCACAATCATGTCGTCGTCGGGGTTCTGGAAACGGGCATATTCGCCACGGAAACGAAGCAGCACATCACCCACGGCACCGTTACGATGCTTGGCGATAATAATTTCGGCCATGCCGTGCAGGTCGTTACCTTTCTCGTCGGTGTAAATCTTATAGTATTCCGGGCGGTGGATGAAGCACACCATATCGGCATCCTGCTCGATGGCTCCCGATTCACGAAGGTCACTCAATTGCGGACGTTTTCCGTCGATACCTTCACGGTTCTCTACTCCACGGTTCAACTGGCTCAATGCAATAATCGGGATGTTCAGCTCCTTGGCCAATCCCTTCAACGAACGCGAAATGGTGCTGACCTCTTCCTGACGGCTTCCGAACGACATACCGCTGGCATTCATCAGCTGAAGGTAGTCGATGATGATGATTTTCACCCCATGCTCACGTACCAGACGGCGTGCCTTGGTTCGCAATTCGAACACGGACAAAGAAGGCGTGTCGTCCACGTAAAGCGGTGCGTCATAAAGTTCTTTTATCTTATAGTCGAGCTGTCCCCACTCGTAGGGCGCCAGCTGACCACTTTTGATTTTCTCACCCGGAATTTCACAGACGTTCACAATCAGACGGTTTACCAGCTGCACGTTGCTCATTTCAAGCGAAAACAAGGCTACGGGCACTTTGCTGTTCACCGCCATGTTCTTGGCCATGGAAAGCACGAAGGCCGTCTTACCCATGGCCGGACGAGCCGCAATGATAATCAGGTCGGAGTTCTGCCAGCCGGAAGTCATCTTGTCCAGCTGATGGAATCCGCTCGAAAGCCCACTCAAACCATCGGTACGTGCCGCTGCCTTCTGAAGCATTTCATAGGCCTCCTGAATGACCGGATTAATCTGCGTGTAGTCCTTCTTCATGTTCTGCTGAGAGATTTCGAAGAGCTTTCCTTCAGCTTCCTGCATAAGGTCGTCCACGTCCTGCGTCTCGTCGAACGCCTTGGTCTGTATGTTACTCGTAAAAGAAATCAGCTCACGTGCCAGAAACTTCTGGGCAATGATGCGGGCATGGTACTCAATGTGAGCCGACGAGGCCACCTTACCACTCAGCTGAGTAATATAGAACGGACCACCCGCCTCTTCCAGGTTACCGCGCGAGCGCAACTGCTCGGCCACGGTCAAGATGTCAATCGGTTTCTGTTGAATAGCCAAGTCAGTGATAGCCGCATAAATCAGCTGGTGCCGGTGTTCGTAGAACGACTCCGGACGAAGAATCTCGCTCACCAGCGAATACGCATCCTTCTCAATCATCAGCGCACCCAGCACAGCTTCTTCCAGTTCGGGAGCCTGAGGCTGGAGGTGGCCGTACTCATCCATCGGCTTGGTCTTAGCCGTCTTTGCCACACGTGTATTTCTTCTCGGTTCTGCCATTTTGTTTTTGTTTAAGTGGGGCAAAGATACGATTTTTTCCGTGAATCCCGATTTTCTCGAAACTTTCTGCTATATTTGAGAAACGAAAAAAACAAACGACCTTATGATTACATTTCCAAATGCCAAAATAAACCTTGGCCTGAATATTATTGAAAAACGTCCCGACGGTTACCACAACCTGGAAACCATTTTCTACCCCATCCACCTGCAAGATGCACTGGAAGTGACACGAAGAGAAAATAACGATGCTCCTTATACGCTTCACGTGAAAGGTACGGCCATCGAAGGAAAGCCGGAAGACAATCTGGTGGTCAGAGCCTACGAATTGCTGAAAAAGGATCATGACATACCACCCGTTGACATCCACCTGTTCAAGCACATCCCTACGGGTGCCGGACTGGGAGGCGGTTCGTCTGATTGCGCATTTATGATTAAGTTACTGAACGAGAAATTCCGTCTGGCACTGAGTCTGGAGGAGATGGAAGACTATGCCGCCCGCTTAGGAGCCGATTGTGCTTTCTTCATCCGCAACCAGCCGGTATTTGCCACGGGCATCGGTAACATATTCGAACCTGTCCGTCTTTCGCTTTCGGGTTATTACCTGGTGCTGGTGAAACCAGATATCTTCGTATCCACACGCGATGCTTTCGCACACATCACTCCCCGCCGTCCGGAAGTTTCATTGAAAGACATCATCTGCCAGCCGGTAGAGACATGGAAGGACAACATGAAGAATGATTTTGAGGACAGCGTGTTCCTGAAATATCCGGAAATTGCGGCCATCAAGGACGAGTTGTATGACCTGGGTGCAGTGTATGCCAGCATGAGCGGTTCCGGCTCATCGGTCTACGGCATTTTCCGCCAGCCGGTAGAACACGTGGACGAGAAATTCGGCGGATGCTTCTGCCGTCAGAGAGAACTGGACTAATTGGAGTCCGGTTCTTTTTCTTAACTGACAACATCAAATGCCGAATCAGCTTTTGATGTAGCCGAATAAAAAGGCAAGAGAAACTTGATAAATCCCTCCTCCACTTCCCGATTAGGAAAGCCCAAGGTATATGTACGAAAACGCTTGTCGTACTCATCCACCAGTACCACCACATTCTTCCCCGTTTTTTCGGCCGCACGGCGAATCACCCCGTTGAAACGGCGGGCTACTCCTATTTCACTCTCCGAAGCCCCATAAAGACTTTCCCAGTACTGTAGATTTTCCTCCAGCACATGAATCAACGCTTCCGGTGTATCGTATTTTTGTGCATTCAAATCCAGATGCAATACAGGATACGTAGTCCATTCCTTTTCCAAAGCTTCCATAGCCAAGCCATGGAAAAGTTCTTTTTTCCCTTGGAAATAAGCCTCCAACGTAGATATAAGCAGACTTTTCCCAAAGCGTCGCGGACGACTCAGAAAGTAGTATTTACCCGTCTTTACCAACTGATAAATCTGTGCAGTCTTATCGACATAACAATAATCTCCTTTCCGTATCTCTTCAAAACTCTGTATGCCTACCGGATAAATCATGCTCCTCATCTGAAATGAAATTTACTGTTTCTGCAAACTTACGCAAAATCTATGGAATATCCGCCGAATTGCAGCAGATTAACGCAACAGGATTTGATAATTAGGGAGTTAGAGGAAAAACGCAGAAGTTGGGCAGGCAATTGAAAACCGTCTTAAAGCAGATTAAAGCAAAAGAACGGTTTCCTAATCATTACCCGATGAAAGTGCAGATTTAACAGTCTCTGTTTCATTTTGCGGTGTTCTGCGCAGCTTTGCTTATCAATAGGTAACTCGTTGATTTATAGTTTTGCAACCAAAAAGAAACGAGTATGGCAAGAAGCACATTCAAGGTGCTGTTCTACGTGAACGGCAGTAAGGAAAAGAACGGAATTGTCCCCATCATGGGACGAGTTACAATCAACGGAACGGTAGCACAGTTCAGCTGCAAACGGACTATCCCGAAAGAGCTTTGGGATGCCAAAGGGAACAAGGCAAAGGGCAAGAGTATGGAAGCGAGGGAAACCAATCTTGTGCTTGACAACATCAAGGCTCAAATCATCAAGCATTACCAGCGTATATCCGACCGTGAAGCGTATGTAACGGCAGAAATGGTACGCAATGCCTATCAGGGATTGGGCGGTGAGTATGAAACATTGCTCGGTGCTTTCGATAAGGAAAATGAAGTGTTCAAGAAGCGTGTCGGAAAAGACAGGGTCAGGGCTACCTATATGGCAAGGGTACGGGCAAGAAACCATGTGGCGGCATTCATCAGGTCACATTACAAGCGGAACGACATCTCCATGCCTGAACTTACGCCCGACTTCATCAAGGAGTTCGCCGTGTTCCTTTCCAACGAAGCCGGACTGCACAACGGTTCGATATGGGAAAACTGCATGTGGCTGAAAGGTGTGGTGATGCGGGCACATTTCAACGGACATATACCGAGAAATCCGTTTGCCCAGTTTCATATAAGCCCGAACACGAAAGAACGTGAATATCTGACGGAGAATGAGCTGAAAACATTGATGGAATTTCAGTTCGAAGACCCCAAGAACTCCTATCTCCGTGATATTTTTGTTTTCGCCAGTTTTACCGCCCTCTCATTCGTGGATATAAAGGAATTAAGCAACGACCAGATTGTGGAAGTGAACGGTGAGAAATGGATTATTTCCAAACGACACAAGACGGGTGTGCCTTTTCAGGTAAAGCTGCTGGATATTCCCTTGCAGATAATCGAGCGTTACAGGGCTTTTCAGGAAAACAATCTTGTATTTCCCAATCTCAACTATTGGTCAATATGCAAGCGTATGGGAAAGATGATAAAGGAATGCGGCATCACCAAGAAAATCAGCTTTCATTGCTCAAGGCATGGGTTTGCGACCCTGGCTCTCAGCAAAGGGATGCCAATCGAGAGCGTCAGCCGTATTTTGGGACATACGAACATTGAGACCACGCAAATCTATGCGAAGATAACCGTGCAGAAATTGGATAATGACCTCACGATGTTGGGCGACAAACTGAGCAAATCATTCGGAAACGTGAAAATGTCAGGGATATGAAACGGAAAATAATCACAACGGACAGCTATGGTAGAATTACCATACCATCCGATACAGGTAATATATGGATGAATGAAATGGAGCTGGTAGAGCTGTTCGGGGTAATCGCCCCGACGCTCCGTGCCGCCATTCGTGCCGTGTACAAGTGTGGAATTTTTAATCCTCTTGAAGCTGAAAAACGTATCAAGCTACCAAACGGCTATTATGCGGACATGTATGCCCTGTCGATGGTGGTGGCACTCGCTTTCCGCATTGACACGTCAGGTGCCGCAACTGTTCGCAATGCCCTGCTGGAAAGATTGTGCCGACGAAAAAAGGAACAAGTCCTGCTGGTGTCAATGAATAACAAAATGCCGTATGAATGTTAGCATGAACTTTTTATGTTCAGCCATTTGATGATTAACGGTTTAATCTGACGTAGTGACGACATGAAGTCATTGAATCCGTAAATCAGTGCGTCAGTCAATCTGTAATTATCTGCAACAACCAGTCCCCGAAGAAGTGCATATTCCACGACTTCGGGCTTTTTTATCTCCTTTTACCTGAAAGAGCCACCCGTTTATACTGCATTTTCTTTTGGCATGACCTATTTTGCGCCGTTCCGCATAGATTTGCGTATCAAGATTTTACCGACACCTCCGTAGCTTTGCAATCATGTTTAACCCGTTGCCGACAGAATGTAGGCAGCACTAAAACCTGTATCAAGAACATGAAGAAAAAAAGAAATCATTTGCGTAGGTACAACTCTCTACAAGATTGTAAATCGGGATTGTCATTATTCACCGATAAGAGGAATAGGACGTTACTACACAATAAACAAAACACAACTGGAAAAATTCTGATATTTTGATGAAATGATGAAAGTATATATAAACATAAAGAGAAACAGCAACTTACGTCTTCATCAACCTTTCAACAAGAGAATCGGGCTGATGAAAAGAGAAAGGACACACCGCACTCTACATCACTTTTCTTTTGGCGAGCGGTTTGATGAAACAATGATGAATGTATATCATTATGGTTATCAGTCTATTATCCTATCAACTCATCAATTCATCGGATTTTTATCCACCAACAAGTCTGCCGGACAAACGGACGGAAGGAAATGCCACTATCCGCAGACAGGTCGGTCGGACATCCGACCTGCCTGCTGTCCGACCGGCCGACAAGGGAAGGCGTATCATATCGACGACAAGAAAAGGTCTGCCTATACCGCTAGTACTCTCACAGGCTTTTGAGAACAGAAAAGCCATAGCTCATTAGGGCATTTTCTTTACGCAGTGCAAGCACAGCTAAAAACGCCCCAATGAGCCAACGGGGTTACACCCCTCTGGACACCCCCGTTTGCCATGCGGCATGACCGCAGCAGACGGGAACCAACAAACCAATTTGTCAAACCTGAAAACGAAAAACAAGCATGGGATATATAAGCATTCAAATCAACAAAGCGAAAGGCTCGGCTGACACGGGCGCATCCGACCACATAGAACGTAAGACCATACCCAAGAACGCAGACCCTACACGTACACATCTCAACCGTGAACTGGTGGAGTTCCCTGATGGAGTGTCCGACCGTACCGAAGCAATAAGCCACCGTATCCGTACGGCAGGCATCAAACGTAAGATAACCCCCGACCAAGTACGGGCAATCAGAATCGTGCTTTCGGGTACGCACGAGGATATGATGAAAATACAGGACGAGGGCAGACTTGACGAATGGTGTGATGACAACCTGCAATGGCTGTACCATACTTTCGGCAAGGAAAATACCGTTTCTGCAGTCCTGCATATGGATGAGCATACACCGCACATTCATGCCACGGTCGTACCGATAGTAACAGGAGAACGCAGGAAAGCCAAGAAAAAGCAGACGGAAGGTAAACGCTTGTACCGCAAGAAAGCCAATACCGTGCGTCTGTGTGCTGACGATGTATTGACACGTGAGAAGCTGGTAACATATCACGATAGTTATGCAAAAGCAATGGAGAAATACGGCTTGCAACGTGGTGTGCGTGGCTCGGAAGCACGCCATACGACAACCGCCCAATACTACCGTGATTTGAAACGGCAGACGGGTGAACTTGAAGCCAACATGCGGCAGTTACAGACCGAGCAGCAACAGGCAGAGCAACAGCTTGACGAGGTAAGGCTGGAGGTCAAATCGGAGAAACTGAAAGCAGCCAAGACGGAAGCGAAAGCCGCATTCGTGGCAAAGGTCGGTTCTATTTTCGGTGGTGGTAAACTGAAAGAGTTTGAACACAGGAATGAAGATTTGCAAAACCGCATAAAGGAACTTGAAGAAGAAGCCGTACAACGAGAGGTACAACATGCCAAGCAGATACAGGAAATGAAAAATGCTTACGAACAGCAGCACCGAAAACTGTCGGATTTTACGGATTTTGTCAAACGCTACTTCCCTTATGTGGAAAAGCTGATGCCTACTATCAAGTTTTTGCGTGATACTCTGAATTTTAGCGATGGGCTAATCAAAAAGCTGTGTATGTTTAAGGATGTCACCATTAAAGGTAAACTCTATTCTTCTGAATTCCGACAGATCTTTAAGACTGATGGTTCGGTTTGCTCGCTTAAAGAGAACACGGATGGCAAATTTGATTTTAATATAGATGGTGTTTCACATGTAAGTTGGTTCAGACGCAAAAAAAATGAACTAATGGAAACATTGGGATTGCCGATGAGGAAACAAAACAGAGGTATTAAATTATAAATCAAATAAAGTCCATGATAGTTAGTGGCATATCGTGGACTTTTTATACATTTGTAGTTATATTGAAAATATTCTTTTCTATAATATCATATGGATTTAGAAAGTTTTGAACAAGAAGGTAAGGTTGGGTTTAAAAGCGACTGTAAAATTATTGTACCTGCAATTTACGAGTCTGCATCATATTTTCATAACGGTTATGCAGTTGTGAGACTAAACGGGCTATCAGGCGTTATTGATAGTCAAGGGAAAATGATTATCCCTAACGAATATAATGATATAATCCATCTATTTGGAAAGTATTTTTGCGTCCGAATTAACGAAGGAAATGATTGGAATTGCGGCATTATAGATATAGATGGAAATAGTATTATAGCTCCATCTTATAAGGCTATTCGGGAGAAAGATAAACGGTATTTCTTATGTTATAAAACCGCACAAAGTAAAACGAAGGACTTGAATAAATATCCTCAATGTGAAGCATATGAATATGAGAATCTTGAAAATTGTGTATGGTGTAACCTCAAAGGAGAAGTATTAACATGTTTAGAGGTTGTCAATAGCTCTGTTTCTTTAGTAGTTAAAAACGAAAAAGGCAAGTTGGGTGTCATAAATCAAAATGGGAAACTCATTGTAGATTTCATTTATGATATTATTGAACCTTGTACGGATGATGTTTTTGCTGTAGCGGTTATTACTGAAAATGGAACATCTTATTCCGTTATTAATTCTGAAGGCATTCTTATTTTACCCTCTAAAAATGAAGCTTATGAATTTACGGAAGGGTTCTTTTATGAACAAGATAAAGATAAAAAGACTAAATGGTATTCCGTAATAGGAAAGTTAGTTTTTGAAGGAGAAGCGAAACCACTATCTTCTGACTTTATAGCTGTTTCCAAAAATTCAAAATGGGGAGTAATTGACAAAAATGGCGAAAAGATAATAAACTTTTTGTATTCAGAAATAGCTTTATTACAAGAATGTTTTATCATACTTAGGGATGATAAAATTGGTTTAATAGATTTGAATGGAAAAATTATTGTTGACACCATCTATAATTCGATTGAATGTGTAACAATAAATAATAAGCCACATCAATTAGGTAACAAAAAAGATTTAATGCGAACTTATGGATGTGACAGACTTTTTTTAGGCTATTGCACCGAATATTGCTTTGATACTAATGGACATTTTGATTTTATGGGGCGTAATTATGATAGCCTGCGACGAAATATTATTAAAACATCGAAGAATTTTCGTACTTCAACGTTCTCTATATCTATTACATCTCATATAGAATTTGATTTATCGAAGCCGCTCATTTTGGTTACTGATGAATATCAAGAATTATGTTTGCATAGCGAAGGTATAATGTGTAATGGACGTTTCTCCAAAATTGAGCAAATCACCCAGACCTGTTTTGTCGTTAAGTCAAATGACCTATATGGTGTGTATCGCATTGATACAGACTCCTTGATTATACCTACAGAATACGACCAAATACAATTTATGGGTGGTCATACGGTTCTACTATGTAAAAATGGCTTTTGGGGAGCACAAGATTTATTTCTTGAAAATAATATCTTAAAGTCCCTCGCTTCGGTATCTATTCCTTGTGAAAATTTAGAATTAAATATCCTAGATGCCTTTCAAACTATGTTTGGAGCTAAAAAACAATACAAAAGCTACGATAATAAACTTAAATCATATTTCACAATTCTAAGAAAAGATGGCCATGAATCATCAAATTTTAATACTAATATTTATTTTGACACTCAGTTTAAAAGATACGATAATAGACATTTTCTAACCTCTCAACATGGGAAGTACGGTTTCGTAACGCTTTCTGGATATACTAGTATCCCATTTATTTACGATGAGATCACTGAACGTAAAGGTGGAAATTTTAATGTTAGAATAGGAGACGCATGGGGAGTAATTGATATGGATGGTCATGAATTAATGCCGGTCAAATATGCTAATCCTATTCCACTTTTTATTACTAAACCTCAAAATGTTGTATTTGATGATAATTTAGAAGAAAATAATGATATTGAAAACCATACATTAGTGTCCCGTTAAAATCGAGACAAATTAATATTAATCAAACAATCCCGGAA
>ENA-OOQO01000120-OOQO01000120.1-human-gut-metagenome-genome-assembly--contig:-NODE-120-length-50890-cov-2.579896_pt1 | contig 50890 bp, 55 predicted proteins | sample MGYA00241088_ERZ501162 | MGnify/ENA primary metagenome ERZ501162 (study PRJEB25962, sample SAMEA2042497) | human gut metagenome | biome: human gut; feature: human-associated habitat; material: faeces... | reverse complement strand
TTTATGCTAGCTTTTAAATTGAGCAAAATATGGGCAAATGCAAATTTTTTTCAAATTTTATTGACAAGTATGTATATAAGTTGTATAATTAAAAAAGGTCATACATCGCGGGATGGAGCAGTTGGCAGCTCGTTGGGCTCATAACCCAAAGGTCGGTAGTTCGAGTCTATCTCCCGCAACCAAATATAGCAAGCTCTAAAGAGCTTGCTAATTTTTTTCATTTATTTACCATTCTTCAATCACATCATAGTTCGTAGAATTATCAAATCTTCTAATTCTTTTATAGAAACCAAAATTATTATTCTTACAATATATCTCTTTATTTTCTGTGTCTTTCATTCCTTGAAAATAAACATAAAACTTATCCGTTTCGCTTTGATTACTTACGCCTTTTATTTCATTATTTGTTACCTCAATTCTAGTATTATTTAATAATGTCTTATATAAGTTTAAAAACCTAGCACTGTTGCTTTGTTCAACGGCGAACGTTAATTTATTATTATTTACTTGTATTTTATCATATATATTATTATATATTGAAATTGTTGAATGATATTTTTCTTGATTTCTGTTCACATAAATTATATTATCAGAAAAATTTTCACAATCTCTTGCAATAAATGCACATTTTACATTTATAGTTATTTTATTTCCAATTTTCTTTTTTACAACATCAAATATTTCATGGTCAATTGAAAAAGTAATTTCTAGTTACCAAGTAAATACTATTTATAAGCAAAAATTTAATGTCAAAACATTGATTTTTGTTTATTTTTAGTGTAAAATGAGGATATAAACAAGAAAAAATGTGCATTTAAATGAGTGAATTCAAATTAATTTTTTAAGGTAAGACTAATTTCTATTCACTTAATTATGCCCGCGACAGTAGCAATATTCGGTTAGTGTAGATACTTCTTGCTAGAATTTTTTAATGTATACTTATAATTGAAGAAGATAAGTCTGTAAAGTGACCTCATCTTCTTTTATCTTCTGTATATTAAACTTCTCTAATGGTTTTTTGCCATAGAAAAACTCGAATGCCTCATATGGTGTTTTTCCTCCAAGTGATTTTCTTTGGAACAGAATTGATATGAGATAACATTAAATCAAGCTTATCCTGTGTTAAATCCGACATATCTTTTTTCTTTAAAATAATATCTCGTATAAATTCATGATTATTTTCCACATGTGGTTTCTAACTTGGCATTTGTGCATCACAATAAAATATATTTTTACTTGTTATTTTTTCTTCTTACCTTTTTTCGTAAATCAATGTTGGTAATATTCCAGTCCTTAAATAGCCCCATTTCGATGTATGTATAAGTTGTTTTTTATTTCTTTTCTATTGTTGATTGACTTTTATTAAGTTCTTTGGCGGTTTCAAATTTTCTTAATCCTTTGTTAATGTTTTCTTCAATAATTTTTTATCTTCTAAAGAAAGATGTTTACCATTAAAACTCATCATTAACCTTCTTTCTCAAGAAACATCTGCATCTCTATTATACAACTATAATTTAATCTTACAGCAAGAATTGCTGTAAGACTTATTTACACTATATTTTTATTAAATAGAATTTACTTTTTCAATTAATATAAAAAAATTTTTAAACATTAATCTTTCATTTTGATTGATTTTTTTATATTTTACTGATATAATTTATAAAAATTTAAAATCATTAAGTTGATAACTTTACTACAAAAAATTACATTAATTATAAAACTGTACTGTTGAAGCAGTACAGTTTTATAATTAATACCAAATAACAAATACTTTTCTTAAATGTATTTGTTATTTATTATTTTATTCGCTATATAAAGTATTATCATTACCATAGTATATTTGAGCAGTAATATTATTTTCTTTTAATCTATTCGAAATAAATTCTGCAGAGTTTAAGTTCTTTACATAAACATTTATTTCTTCTTGGCACCCAGTAATTATTTTATCATATTTTTTCAAAATATCTAAATTAAATTCAGTATTATTTAAATATAAATTTTTCAATTTTTTCATATTCCAAAAAGTTTGTTTCATATTTGAAACATTTTTTAGATTCCATTTACTTAAATCAATGTTTCTTATGTTCTGGCAATTCATGAATGTACAAGCCATACCAGTAATATTATTAGCATCCCAATTATTTATTCCCTTTATTTCTTCTAGTTCAACACAATCAGAAAACAAATTGGTTAACTCTCTTACTTTTGATATATTCCAACCACTTAAATCCAAATACTTTAAACTACTGCATTCAAAAAAAGTATCATACATAAATATCACATTTTTCGTATTCATTTTGTTTAATCCATCAATATTAAGTAATAGATTGTCATTGTAAAATAAACGACTTAAATTGCGTACATTATCACTTTTTATGTTTTCAAATTTTATATTTGTTACCTTGTTAAAATCAGAAAATAAACTTCCACAATCAATTGGCAGGTTAATGCAATTAGAACTTATTATATAAAGCTTGTAATTTTCTGTTTGTGTTTCATCGTTTATTATATAAGCCCATACTTTTTTATCATTCAAAAAAGAAATATCCCAACATTGAATTGCATTTTCAGGTACACTACTTTCTGCTTTAAATTCAATAGAAGTAATTTTATTTCTATACTTTTCCTGCCAAAAAGCCAATTCATCATTTCTCTTAATCATGATTGCATAATCTCCATTATTGTATGAAAAACAATTATTCAATAATATATTTTTTATATATTTTCCACTCTCGGTTAATATATCTTCTGATAAGGAATTGTTCCATTTATTGTGTTGAACAATACCTGAATACTTTTCTTCTTCCTTTCCATACCCAACTTGAAAATTCATATCTGTTATACAAAAATTGCACCAACTTAATTTATTGTTGTCCATAAATTTTACAAAAGCATTCGAATAGGCTTCATAAAATCCATCATTCCCATTTGCCATTGTTGTTCCCCATTCGGTTACAAATATGGGTGTTCCATTATTAATTGCTTCTTGTATTTTACTAATATTTTCTTCATTTAACTGCTGGCCTGTATACATGTGTTGAGCAACCATTATATTATTAGTTTCTACAAGTTCATTCATTTTTATCAAGTTTGGACTTCCATCCCAACTTGGGCTTGGAATTATAATTATGTTTTCTTTGCTATTTTTTCTTATAATTGGTATTATTTCATTGCTATACTTTTTAATTTCATCCCACTGTGTCTTATCAGATGGCTCATTTGCAATCTCATATATTATGTTATGATTATCATTATATCTTAGCGATAATTCATTAAAATACTCTTTTGCAATATCTACATTATTATAGATGTTCTCACTATTCCATAATACTGCAACAACATAAATATTATTTTTTACCAGTAAATCAATCGTATCAAAATAATCTTGCATTATTTTTTCATCTTTAGTTTGATCAATCTCAACTCCTAATCTAATAACATTGATTCCCCAACTTTTTAAATTATTAATAGATTCTTGATTTATATAATATTTAAAAGTAGGAGTTCCGCTAAAATGATCAGAATATTTGTTCAACTGTCCACTCACCAAACCTTTTAATTGTATATTTTCATCGTATTGATTTATTAATTTCCCATTATTGACATGTAATGCTCCATTATAGTTTGAATAATTACGTTCAAACGTTGCAGCTAGCTCTTTTCCCTCTAGTTTTGCAGCTTCTTCGTATTGTTTCTTTGCTTTTTGTGCCATAGTTATTATTCCATTGTCTCCTAATAATAGATTGATTGACACTCCTGCTAAAACTAGCAATACCACTATTGTAACTACTAATGCAATTAAAGTAATACCTTTTTGTTTTAATCCATTCATTTCTTTTTACCTCCTATGTATTTTAACTTTTTATTCTTTTCATTAGTGTACCAATTTCCTTTATTTATATAAATTATTTTTTGAACTTTAAAACGATATTTATCAATTATAATTTTATCAAAGCAAAATGATATTGTAAATATATTTTACAAAATAATTCAACTTTATTTTTGAGTTTTATCAATTTTAAAATCATTCTCAAAAGTGTTATAAAATATTATATTATAGATAAAAAAGTAAAATTTTGGTTAATAAATATTTATTTTTAATTAAATTTTACACTCTAAAGGAGGAATACATCTAAATATGAATGCCGATAATATAAGTAAACATATTGGTCAAGTTTGCCAGCAGTATAGAATTAAGAATAATTTAACTCAAAATCAGGTTGCAGAATTAACAGGATTAGAGCCAAGGCACATAAGTCAAATAGAAAGAGGTCTATCAAAAGGAAGTATTGATACTCTGTTAAAATTATGTAATGCGTATTCAATTTCTCCTGACATCATTTTATATGATTTGCTTGATAATGATGTAAAAAAATCTGTTTCAATTTATGATGAAAAATTTAAGAAATTAAGTAAAAGAGATAAAGATAGTATATTACATTTTATTGATTATTTTTTAACAAAATAAATTAAAAACTTATAAACATAGCAAATGGCTAAATTTATAAGTTCTTTTTTATATTCTTTTTAAATCTTCTCCATATTTTACACCCAATGAATAGCTAAATGCAAAATAATATTCTTCGGTCTTATAAAATAGCTGTACTATTTCATCAAACTGTTCTTTTTGTTGTTTTGATAAAGTTTGTTCGAGTTCTTCCATCGCATCGGTCAGCCTAAGATATTCTGCTTTGAAATTTTGATTTTCTTTTAAAATTGGTAATTTTTGCTCTACATAATCACTAATAAATTTATAGTTATCATTATTAAATATTTCCATGTTATTCTCCCTCCTATGGCATAAATTTATTTGTTATTAACTTATTATTTATTGGCCATTTTTATATATTAAGAGTATTTCCTTATATTACGTTTTTAGACATCTTAATATATTTTTAATAATAATAACTTTACTATACCACATAAGTTTAAATTAACGTACTGTTATTTTATTTCTTATTTAAATAATATTTAATTATTAGTATTTGAAAGTAATTAATTTCACGTAAAAAAATAATAACTTAACACTTGTCATCAAGTATTAAGCTATTTCATTTTCATCTAAACTTAAAAGTTTAGGCATTGGCATACCGCCTCAAATATCTATACTTAGTATAGCACCCTTGATACGATTAGTCAATCAAAATATAAAATTATTTTATATTTATAAATATTATATGTATAGTTTAGATTATTATTAAAGTTCCTTTAATTTTTGCATTTTATAATGTATAGGTTCAAATATTTGTTCAAATAATTTATTGTATATCTTGTCAAAAAAATTATTAGAAGTTTTACCCAGTCTTGAAATAACTCTGTTTTTATCGATATATTTTGCCTCGTACAGCATAACAACAGTATTTTTCTGAAAACCATCATTAGGTGTACCTATTTCAAATTCAGGATAGATTTTTCCATTTTTATCTTTTCTAGGTAGCCCACTTGTGCATGGAACTATAAATATTTTTGTAGCAGTTTCTTTTATAACAATTGCCGGATGAATATATGCAAATTCTCTGTTATAGGTATTCCATCCTAAATCCACCAAAACAATTTCACCTAAATTATATTTAGCAAAATTATTTTGATTAGCAGCAGATAAATGTTTTTCATTCGACTCTATCCACAAAGCTATTTCATATGCTGATTGCTCTGTTAGTTTAAATTCATAATTTTTTAAAGATGTAAAAAATTCCTTTTTTAACTTTTCATCTTGCATAAATTTTATATTTTTAAATTTTGTATCATTTCTCTTAATTAAATTTATAATATCTCTATTTATATCCATATATTTTATCACTCCTTATTTTCTTTAAGTTTATTAACTCTTATATTTTCTCAAATTAACGCACTGTTATTTTGTCTTTTATATTATCAAATTTACTTTCTCCTATTCCAGATACATTTTTCAAGTCTTCTATTGTTTTAAATTTTCCATTTTGCTTTCTATAATCTATTATTTTTTGAGCTGTTGACTCACCTATTCCTGGAAGTGATGTTAGTTCTTCTAATGTTGCTGTGTTTAAATTTACAGTACCGCTTTTTCCAGTTGTGTCTTTATAATCTTCTATTTCATCTGATTTATTCGGCACATAAATTTTGTCTCCATCATTTAATAATTGTGCTAAGTTTAATTTATTTAAGTCTGCTTCTTCTGTTTCACCACCAGCAGCCTCTATGGCATCTACTATTCTCTGCCCGCTTTTTAGTATAACAATTCCTGGATATTTTACCTCTCCAATTATATGTATTGTTATCTCCTCGTTTTCTTCGTCTTCTGTTTCCTCTTCATTTTCCGTTGTAACAGCCAATGTATCATCATATGTATAATCGTTTTTCGATTCTTTATAAAAGTATAACCCAATTACAACAATAGCAATAACTATGGCTATACCTATAATTATTTTTGTTTTTAAGTTTAAGCTTTCCATGTTGTTTCCTTTCTTTAGAAAATTTCTTTTTAACCATTACTTTAAAATTTAATTTTTCCTATATACCCATTGAAAAATCATGTATTTTAATGTATTATATACATACATTTTACAAAGGAGATATCATGCAATTTTTTCATAAGTTTAAGAAGATTACTTTTTTATTTTTTATTTTATTAACATTAAATACCAATTTAATATATGCTGAAAGTATAAATGGTTCTGCCACTGGTGCTAATGCAAATATTTCTAGCACTAGTACTAATATAAATTCAGCCACAGACGCAGATTCTTCAGATGCCTCTAGTAATAACAGCTCTACTGACGCTTCAGTTCCTAGTACATATTCGCCTGCGTGTATTTTGATGGATCAAAACTCTGGTAAGATTTTATATAGCAAGAATGCAAATACAAAAATGTATCCAGCAAGTACCACTAAGATTATGACCGCAATTTTAACTCTTGAGAATTGTAAACTAGATGAAGTTGCGACAGCTAGCCACAACGCAGTATATTCTATTCCATATAGTTATTCAGTTGCTACTATTCAAGAGGGTGAAGAACTTACTATTGAACAGCTTTTGAATGTTTTGCTTATTCCTTCTGCAAATGATGCTGCAGTTGTTTTGGCTGAACACATTGCAGGGTCTGTTGAAGCTTTTGCAGAGATGATGAATAATAAAGCCGTAGAAATTGGTTGTAAGAATACGCATTTCGTAAATCCTAATGGAATTCATAATGAAGACCATTATTCAACTGCTTACGACTTAGCTTTAATGGGCCAATATGCAATGAAGTTCGATGTTTTTAGAAGCATTGTTTCTAAAACTTCATACTCATTACCTGCTACTGCCAAATATGATAAGGAAGATAGATTATTTAACACAACAAATGATTTAATTAAGAAGAATTACAGCTCTTCTCCAAGAAATTACTATTATGAATATGCTACTGGTGCTAAGACTGGTTACACGGATGCAGCAAAGAGTTGTATAGTTGCCACAGCCACAAAAGATGATGTTTCTTTAATTGCAGTTGTTTTGCATGACAGCACAACTGATGAAGGTTTAAGCCAAAGAGCTTTAGACTGTAAGGCATTGTTTGAATATGGTTTTAACAATTATTCTGAAAAAACTATTGTAAATAAGACTGATGTTGCTAAACAGATTACTGTTGAAAATGCTACTAAAGAAACTGAAAATTTGGATTTATTATATGAAGATAGTTTGGAAGGATTAATACCAAATAATGTTGATATTTCAACATATACGCCAAACATAAAGCTTTCTGATAATATATCTGCTCCTATTTTTGAGGGCACAAAACTTGGAACTGCTACATTTGACATAGATGGTTTTAGTTATACATGTGACTTGGTTGCATCTCATACTGTATATAAATCTAACTACACAAAAACATTAATGGAACTCGCATTATTAATAATTTTCTTATTTATATTGGCGAAATTCTTACATTTTATAAATAATAGAAAAAATAATAACAGGACCAATAATTATAAAAAATCTAAAAACTCTAAAAATATTAGAAGCAAAAATTCAAGAAATTCTAAAAATAGAAAATATGCTAGTAACACTAGAAGCTCAAAAGCCGTAGTCAAAGCTAAAAATTCAAAACCTGCAAAAAGAACTTCTACTAAAACTCTTTTTAAACATCTTGGCATCTTTAATCATAAAGACTATGAAAAAAGTTATATTGATGACTTTTATCCAAAATATTAAAGCACAGAAAAATAGGGCTATGTACCCTATTTTTTCTATGCTTTTATAAAACTTATTCTATATTATTTGGTTGTGTTTGTTGTAGCTTCATCTTCACTGCTTGTTGTTGATGGAAATAACTCATTAACTAGGGCTTTTGTTTTTCTTTCGTTTGCAATGTACAATGAAACTCCGTTGCACATTTCTACATCTCCTGGAACCATTCCAGTTTTTATGTTATCTGCATCAAACTTAACTGCATATGGCACATATGCTTTAATTTCATTGAAGTCTAGGTTTGTTTTTACGTTTTCTGACATTATATCTATTACCTGTTTTAGCTTGAATATATTCTGTGGTTTTAATGTTTGCTTTAATGTTGCAATTATAAACTCTCTTTGAGTTCTCATTCTTCCCAAATCTTGTTGTCCGTAAGAACTTGGGTATGTAGAGCCATCATTGTTATGTCTAAAACGCAATAATTGTTCTGCTTTTGCTCCGTCAATTAACTGTTCCCCAGCCTTTAAATCTATATATAAATTTTGGTCTGTATCTTCAGTGTAATGCATGTCTATTGGTACATTAAATGTAACCCCTCCGATGGCATCAACTAGCTTTATTAATGCTTTTGTATCTATAATTACATAATTTTCTAGATTTAAACCTGTTAGCGCATTTATTCTGTCTATTGCCTCTGGTATGTTTGTACCACTTCTAAATACAGTATTTATCTTGTAACTTGCAAGATAATTTTGCGTTGCTGTGTTTCTATTTTTTCTTCCAACATATGTATCTCTTGGAATCGACATTATCGAGGCTTCCTGTGTCTTTGGATTGTACGAAGCTACCATTATTGTATCTGCTAATTTATAATCGTCTACACCGCTCTCCCCCATTATTAGAACTTGTATAGGCCCTAAGTTTTGCAATTTTTCAGTATCTTCCCAAAGTATTGTTGCTAGTGCTCCAGTTAGGCCTCCACCATTTTGATATATTTTATATCCGAAAAGTGTTCCAGCTAATATTATTGCTAATAATAAAATTGCTACAACAACTCTTTTAGCTTTTCTAACAGTTTTTACTTTTTTCTTTGTTTTAACTGTCTCTTGTTTTTTTATTCTCATGTTTGGTTGTTTTTGTTTAACCTGTTTATCGTTGTTTTTCTTTTTGTTCTCTTCTGGCATGGCATGTCTGCCACGAGACTTTTCATCAGTCTTTTTATTTCTACTCAATAGTATCACTCCCACATAACTTTTATGATTAACAGTATAGCAAATATACGGAAAAATAGCAATAGAAATTGAATATTTTCAACTGATATAAAAACATAAAAAAGTAGATGTTAGTTTTAAAATTAACATCTACTTTTTTATGTTTTATTTAAATAGTAAGTTTAATATTATGTTGTTGTTGTACAGCATTTCTCCTAAGCTTGATTTTGCTATTGCTGTAACTACTGCATTGTTTGCCCAAATTACGCTTGTTAGTGATATTACCGCAAGAACTGCATATACAATAACTATTCCTTCTATTGCTCCATATGCTAATCCACCTAGTTTATCTACTTGCTTTATTACAGGAAGGTCTGTTAGTATTTTTGCAAATAGACTTATTAATACTAGTATTACTCTTACTGCTAAAAATATTACAATGCCTGAGCCTATATTTACTATTGTGATTGTTGTTTGGTCTATTACATTGGCTTTTACTTCGTCTGTTGCATTTTCTATTTCTTTATTTATGTTATCCATTATTGTTGATGGAACGTTTTCTTCTGTATTTTCTGTTTTATCTTCAACACCTAATGTTGCTTTTAATGTTGTTCTAATGTTATCATCTATTACTGTATTCTCTATAACTGCATTTGCAACTGGTTTATATAAAACAAATGCAACAACTATTGCTATTATAAACGAAAGTAGTTTTATTAAACTTCCTGTTAATCCCTTCTTATATCCTAAAAATATGAATAGTAAAACTACGGCTATTATTATTAAATCTACTATTATCCCCATACTTTCTCCTCCTTTTATAACTTAATAAGTTCAATCTTATTTCTATAAATTATTCCTGCCACTTCATTTGAAATGACTATTTTTCTAACCTCTTGATTTGATGTGTATTTTTTTATTAGCCATCCATTTGTGTCTACAAAGTGTATTTCAGAACCTAGATTTAAGGCAATTTTGCTACCACAGCAATACATCTCTTTAATTACACCCTCAAATTTATATGTATTTTCTTTTTGAGTTGTAGAATTTATTATTTTTATTGCTGTGTTTGTTGTAAATAGACTAGCGTTTTCTTCCACATTTTTTACAATATTGTTATCTAGCTCAATGCTGTAATATGTTATTTTTTCTTGGTCTGTATTTATGTCTGTAAGTTTTGTATCTACATTATCTTTTATAACATGAATCTCGTTATCATATTCACACACCAGCTTATTTTTATTTTGATATTTTATGTTTAATACTAGGCTATTTAATGGTGCATTATATGTATACACTATTGCCTCTGTTGGATTTTCTTTTGCTTTAGCAATTGATAATATTTTTATGTTAGATTGTATAAGTGTTCCACTCGTATTTACTTCTGCAATTCCAACATATTTGTTGTCTTCTGAAATACTTGCATCAACCGCAATAGTACTTGACATATAATATTTAAACATTTCATTCCCAGAATCATCTAGTAATAACACAACAGATTTGTAAGCTGTCCCCTTTAATATTATAGCGGAATAACCGCTAGAGTTTACACTTATTCGAGAAATATTGCCCTCTAAAGTTTTCTCCCATCTTATGTTGTTATCTTTTAATAGATATATCTTTGAAGAGTCTTGCTCTGCTATTATTAAATATTTTCCGTTACTAGTCGTAATTGGATTTGTAATTTGTATATTATTTTCTGCCTCAATTTTACCAGATGAGTTGTAGGTTGTTAATGTATTATCTTTTAAGATTGCAATGTATTTTGAATATGCAAATATGTTGCTATTATCATAGTTTTCTAATGTTATGCTTTTTAAATTATCTTGTTCTATAGATTTATTTAAAATATTTGCGTCCATAAATGCCCTAAAATTTTCGTTTGCAGCATACACTAGATATATTACTAATATCAAACAAATAATTACTAGTAGAATTCCTACTCCTATTATTTTTTTCTTATTTATTGTTTTAACTTCATCTTGGTTAAAATATAACAAATTTATATCTTTTTTACTATCTCCAGAATCTTTCGTTTTAGGTTTCATTCTTTGAATTCCTTCCTTCATTTTTCCTATATAATTTATATCAGTTTTTAGCATTTTTTGCAATACTATTGGCTTTTTTTAGTATTGTTATTATTTGAATTATTCCTATAACTCCAAACAATGGATACAGTATTTCTACTAATTTTCCAAAACCTATGTATGCTATTGGAATTTCTGCCAAACACATGGCAAAAGTTATTGTTTTGTATTTTCTTCTGTCTTTTATGTTTTCAGCTACTCCATAACCAGATGAAATTGCAGATGTTAAAATTGCAGTTATTATCGCAATCGAATATACCATTTTTTCTACTGGATGGCACTCGTCTAATATTGTAAGTACTGGTATTTCTACCTTTGAAATATTTACGGCTGATAGAGTTAACATTTGATATATTGCTATAATTAATACGAAAAATATTACTACCGACACCAATGTTATTATTTTATTTTCTCTTTTATTTTTTATATTTGTTGTAAGCAATACTATTATTGGGATTAGTGTTATACTGTTATAACTAGTATATAAAATGGCGCTAAGTATTGATTTTCCGAGATTTTGCGTATTAGTATTTAAATTATTTATTAAATTTATTATTGGATAATTTTTTACACTTATTGCTATAATTATTACAACCATTATTGGTACAACTATTAAATTTAATTTTATAATTCCATCCATATTTTTCATTAACAAAAAATATGTAATAATTGCATTTATGCTTGCGGTAATAATTATTGGAATTTTAAACTCTTGTTTAAAAAATGTGCAAAACCCTGCACACATTATCCAAAATGAGACTAATAAAAATGCATTTATAACGTTTTCTAATATTATTTTCACCTTACTACTATTACTTATTTTTTCTAAAAATTCATTGTTACTTTTTATTTGTAATCTTTTTGTTATTGCTATAGTGCTGTATATTATTACTCCTGTAAGTGTTGCCGAAACTATTGCTCCAATAATTCCAAATTTTCCATATTGTCCGAAAAATATGTATATTTCTTTACCTGACGCAAATCCAGCACCGATTATGGTACCTATTATAACAGAAACAGCTTTTACAATATTCATAAATTTAATCCTTTATTAATTATTCAAAGTAATATGAGATTTAAAGCAAGCCTAATTATTGAAAAATTTACATTATTCTATCCACAAGTTACACACATTACTTCTCTTTAAATTTATGAAAGGATTTTTGTTTTATTACTTGTCTAAAAAAATGACGGATAAGTTTTTACCTACCCGCCTAATATATTTTATTTTCTTCTTCTTATTTGCCATACAACAATTCCTAAAATGATTATTGCAACTGGAACTGCAATTATTATTGTTCTAATAATTTTATCTTGTTGTACTGTTGCTGTATATGTTGCAACTCCTGTATCTTTTCTAATTGTAATATTATCTTCTCTATCTGTTAAATAAGATACTGAATTTATTACTAAATCTCTGTTGTTATAGAAGTTTATTGCAACTACTTGGCTACTGTTTCCAGAGCTACTATTTAATGTAACATACCAGTCACTTGCAAACATACTGTTTGCAACTAATATTAATTTTGATGTTTTTTCATCATTTATTTTCTTTGTAATAGCTGATGCAATTGGCTCTCCGCCACTCAATAATTTGTCATTTTGTGTTACTGATGACGATGTTATTGATGAATCTGTTCTTAAGAATGCTGTGCTAGATGCCGTTACTAAATTTTCTACTGTAACGCCTAGGTTTTCTAGCTCTTCACTATCTTTAAAGTTTATAATTCCACCACCTAATATTGCAACATTTCCGCTTGATGCAATGTCTTTTGTAATTTTAGATGCACTGCTTACAGTTGGTAATACTAAGTTTGTGTAACCTACTATTTTGCTTGTGTTTTGCTCAAACATTGTACCATTAGAAATTGATGCACCATATACATCTAATATTGCTTGGAAATTTGTTAAGTCTTTATTATCTTTATTTGGATCTTCCAAAATCATTAAGTTTCCGCCATTGTTAATGTATTCTAATATTAAGTCTTTTTCAAATTCTGTAAAATCTTCCTTTAAAGATGTAATTACTAAAACATTACAATCATCTGGTACTTTTGCATTTACTAATAAATCTAAGTCTTCAACATCATTTGCTTCATTTTTTAACAATTCTCTTGCTACTTGATAATAATTTGAATCTTCTGCATGTGTTGTAGAAAAATATATCTTTGGATTTGTTTCTAAATTTACATCCAAAATTGCATTTGTCATTTTTTGCTCTGTTACATCATATTGTTGATATGTTGTATTATCATATGCATAAAAATCATTTGCTGAAACTATTTTGTCTCTGTTATTTGCTTCTACAATTACAACCGCACTTGTTATAGAAGTTCCTAAGCTATATTTTTCTTGTAAATCTGGTCTTTGTGAAGCATCTGTTAATTCTTCGTAAGTTATATTTGAATTTTTTTGGCAATATAATTTAGCATAGTTTATTGCTTCTGGGTAATTTGACATTTGGTATAATGTAATCTTTGTCTCTGCTTTTACACTGCTAATTTTATCAATTGATTCTTGTGATAAAGAATACAACTTATTTCCTGTTAAATCTATATCTGCAATGTCTTGCTTTTCTACAATAATATTTATAGCAACAACTACAGCAATTATTATGATTATTAATAATAATGTAAGCGTTGTATTAGCTAGCCAACTTGCTTTTTTTCTTGGCTTTTTTTGTTTTGTATCTTTTTTGTTTTCATCTTTTATTTTTTCTTTCACAACAAATTCCTCCTTACTTTACTAATTTTCTTCTTTTGATAACAACCATTGTTAATGCAACAAACATGGCTGTTATTGAAATTAAACTAATTGTTTCTGTTATTGGGAACACTCCTGTTGCAAAAGGATAGAATTTTTCTATTAATGATATTGCTGTTAATTTAGTTGAAATACTTGGTGCAAGCCATGCAAGTACAAATATTGCTATTGTTGAAACAGCTGCTATTATTTGGTTTTCTGTCAAACTAGAAATAAACATTCCTAAGCTTATGTATGCCATTGATGTTATTAAAAATCCAAACATTGTAACAAGTACTGTTGGAATATCTGGTATTTTAAAATAGCATATAATTCCAAAATAAATTAATGTAAATAATTCTGTAATTGCAATTACAACAAGAGCTGCTAAAAATTTACCAAGCACAATTGCTACTGCACTTCTTGGTGCTGTCATTAATATTTGCTCTGTTCCATTTTTTCTTTCTTCTGCGAATGTCCTCATTGTAAGAAGTGGTATTAAGAATATTACAATATACATTACTGAATAGAAAAATACATATTGATATGTTACAGCACCTTGGCTTATTGTTGTTATGTAAAATATGAAGCTGAATATCGCTAAAAATAATCCTATAAACACATATCCAATTGGTGAATAGAAATAGCTTTTAAGCTCTTTTTTCATTACTGCCCACATTATTTTTCTCCTCCTTTTTTAGTTTCTTTTGTCTTTTCTTTTTTATTCTCTGCTTTTGGTTGTTTTTTTATTTTAGATTGCTCTTTTTCTTGTTTATTATCTACTTTTTCTGCTTTTGCTTTACCCTTTTCTTCTTTTTTGGCTTCTTTCTTAGCTTTTTTATTTTCTGCCTTTTCTTCTTTTTGAGCCTTTTTGCTCTCTTCTTTTAGCTCTCTTTCATGCTCTTTTGCCTTTTCGGCAGCTTCTGCTTCAGCCTTTCTTTTCATTGTATTTTCATCTATTATTGTAATAAATGCATCTTCCAAAGATTTTTCAGCAGATTTTAATTCAAATATTGTTATATCCTTCTTTGGTAGAACATCAAACAATTTTTTGCGCAAATCAAACTCTGTGCTAGATTTAAGCATATATTGTTTTGTTCCATCATCATTATCTTTAACACATTTACACTCTGTAATCTCTGGTATATCATTTTGAAGAGTCTTCATGTTATTTTTCTTATCTTCAACAGTAATCATAATAACATTTTGTTTCTCTGTCTCTTTTTCAAGATTTTCAGGTGTATCAACTGCTACTATTTTTCCTTTATTAATTATAATTACTTTTTCGCAAATTTGACTTACCTCTGATAGAATATGTGAGCTTAATATTACAGTATGTTTCTTGCCTAATCTTTTTATTAATTGTCTTATTTCTGTAATTTGCTTTGGATCTAGTCCTACTGTTGGTTCATCTAAAATTACTATTTTAGGGTCCCCAACTAGTGCTCCCGCAAGACTTACTCTTTGTTTGTATCCTCTAGATAAATTCTTAATAAGTCTATTTGCTACATCCTCTATTCCTGTTTCTCTTAGAACATTTGTAACACGTTCCTTTTTCTCTTTGTGTGGAACTCTTTTTAGTTCTGCCATATATGTAACAAATTCTCTTGCAGTTAAATCTGTATACAATGGTACTCCCTCTGGCATATAACCAATTTGTTGTTTTGCTTTTATAGGTTGCTTAGATGCATCAAAACCATTTACAATAATAGTTCCATCTGTTGGCTCTATAAAACCAGTAATCATGTTCATAGTTGTACTTTTGCCAGCACCATTAGGTCCTAGAAAACCAACTACTTCTCCATCGTTAACAGTAAAACTTATATTATCTACTGCAACAAAGTTTCCATACTTTTTTGTGACATTCTTAACTTCTATCACGTCGTTTTCCTCCAATCTATTATTTCCCTAAGTTTTTACCACTTTATATTATCACTAGAAATTTATTCATGCAACTATTTTTGTACAATTCACATAGAATTCACATTTTCTTTGGTTTTTGTTATAAAAATAACTATATGTATTGTATTTACATAAAAAATTTGGTATTATATTATATGTTAAATTACGAATTTAAAAATAATACTTTTATAAATATACGTTTTAGCAGAACGGGAAAGGATTGATTATGAATAGTAAACAACGCGCATATTTAAGAGGCCTTGCAAACACTATGCCAGCAATTTTTCAGGTTGGCAAAAATGGAATTTCTGAAAATTTTATTAAACAAATAGACGATGCTTTAGAGGCTAGAGAATTAATAAAATTAAATGTCTTGGCAACTTCACCTGAAGATATTTCTGAAGTTGCAGAAGAAATTGCAAATTCAACAAACTCTGAATTAATACAAACAATGGGAAATAAAATTACACTATTTAGGGCAAGAAAGAAAAATTCAAAAATTAATTTACCTAAATAAAAGTTAAATTTATTATTTTTATAAAAAAAGTTATAAATAAAGAATTAATATATCATCTTTATTTATAACTTTTTTATTCATCAATTATTTTTTACTTAATATCTTTTATCATTATTGTATTTCCATATTCATCATTAACTCTTAATTTTGGAAATATTTTTTCCATTCTTTCATTTGTAAATACTGTATTTTGGAATATTTCTATGTTAGTATTGTTACTAATATAATTTTGACCAGCAAGTGTTTCTTTAGCTCTTGTTGCATATGTTTTTGCAGACCATATTGTAAACATAATTAATACTACTATTAACATTGTTAAAATTATGTCTACTATTGTGCTAACTTTTCCTTTCATTAAATTAATAATTTTATCTACGAAATCTTTTAAAACTTCTATTAATATTACAGTAATAATTCCCCATAATATGGCATATTCTAAGCATACTCTTCCATTTATATTAAATTTAGACCAAGTATAGTTCCATAATCTAGCTCCAACAATAGTCTCTAATATAAAACTTAAAGCATATTGTATAGCACTCATTAAAATGCATCCAATTATAAATAATTTTATTTTTTTACCTTTATATTGTTGCAAACATAGAATTGTAAGTATAGCTCCTATTCCATAAAATATGCAAAATGGACCTGTTGTAACTAAAAACGGTGTGTCTGTTGTTTTGGCTTTAATAAAATTAATAACACATTCAAGTATTAATCCTAAAATACTGAAAATTATTAAATACCATAAATATTTATGAAATTTTCTCTCCTTTTGTGGTTGTTCAATTTTTTCTACTTTTGGTTTTACCTTTGTTTTCTTTTTTGATGTTTCTTCTGCATTTTCCATTTTTGATTTAGTATTTATTTTTTTTGCTGAGTCTATTCTTACATCTTTTGCCTTTGGTTTTTTCGTTGAACCCTCTTCTTTCTGCATTTTCTTTTTCATTTTAAATTTCTTTTCCTCCTAGCAATTTGATTACTTACCTTTTAATTCTAAAATTATACTATAATATTTTACACTAATTATGATAAATTTTCCACATTTTTTTGTTACTTGATAATGTTTTTTATATAATATTGTGTAAAATAGCTTTCTATAGTATAATTTTTGCTATAGAAAAGGAGAAATTATAATGCTAAAAGATAAATATAATATGTCTACAGAAGAAAATGTTTTATATGCAAAAAGAAATATAGTAGATTCAATTTGGAAAAGTGCTAATTTAGAAGGCATTCTTGTCACATTTTCAGAAGCACAAGCAATATACGATGGTGCAAATGTTGGTCATTTAAGAATAGACGAAATTCAAGCAATAAATAACTTAAAGCATGCATGGCAATTTGTAATTTATAGCATAAATACTCCTATAGATTTGAAATTTATACAGAGTATACATGCATTTGTTGGTTCAAACATTGTAGAACAACCTGGAAAACTTAGAAAATACGATGTATCTATGGGTGGTACAAAATGGAAGCCAGAATTACCTACTGCTGAAAAGATGAACAGCTTGATAGAAGAATATCAAAATTCTTTAAGCACAAATGCAACAGATACAATATTAACTTTTATGTGTAAACTAATGAAAATGCAGGCTTTCAATGATGGAAATAAAAGAACTTCAATGTTAGTGGCTAATCATGAGCTGATAAAAAATGGAAAAGGAATTCTTTCTATTGCTGATGAAGATAGAATTGAATTTGGCACAAGACTGATAAAATATTACGAAAATGAAGAAAGCATAGAAGAATTAAAACAATTTTTATACGAAAAATGTTTAGATGGGGTAAATTCAAATACATAATTTACCCTATAAATAACATTTTTCTATGCAATTTCATAAAATAATCATACATTTTTCAGATATTTTTAAAATTTGGTTGACAAATGGCATTTTTAGCATTATAATTGTTATTGCACTTGGGTCAATAGCTCAGTTGGATAGAGCATACGCCTTCTAAGCGTAGGGTCGGGGGTTCGAATCCCTCTTGTCCCACCATCTACAGATATTTTTTAATATCTAACACGGAAATATTTATGTTTTTACATAAATATTTTTTATTTTATATAGACTCCACAATATTATCCTTGTTTTCAAATATTTTTTTCATTGCTCGCCCAGTTTCAAGTTGCTTTTGGTAATCACTTCTTGTATATCTATTAGTAGCAGATATACTCTGGTGACCTAGCCAATCTTGTAAATCTCTAATATCAACCCCCTCCAAATGTAACAGAGTAGCAATACTATGTCTTAGTCCGTGTGGAGTTATTGGCTTTAATTGGTATCTTTTTACTAACTTATGAAATCTTTTAGTAAAATAATTGGGCGAAACTAAATTTCCATTATCATGTACAAATAAATATCCATCATATTGATGATTATATGTATTTCCATAGAACTTTTTGCATTCTTCTATTCTTGCTATTTTCTTTAGTATAATTTCTTTTACATCTTGCACTAGTTGAAAAGTTCTACAGCCTTTTTTTGATTTTGTTTTATCTTCAAAATATATTCTTTGTTCTGCGTGTTTTCCAAAACTCTCCAGAGCAACATGCTTTACTGTAAAATAATTTTCCTCAAAATCAAAAGTATCTTTTCTAAGTCCGAAAATAAAGATGATAGTCCTGCGAATTATCTTGGAAAAAAATCTGAGGAATCTGGACAAAGTTATGGTTTTAGTTATGAAGATTTGTATCAAGACATAGATGCTTTCTCTCTATACTTACCTTTAATAGCAAAGCCAATCCATGATGTATTTAGAGAATATTATGTAACAAAAGTAAATGAAGGGGCAAACCGAAGGTTTTCAAATTTTATTTTATCAAGAATTGTAAATGATAAACTTCCTGATGATATAAATATATTGGACGGCAATAGAGCAAAATTAAAAGGTCTATCATATCAGTATTTAGATAAAGGTTTTGGAGAAACTTTACCTTCTGAAGTTGCTTTGCTTTTCTCAATATACAAGAATTATTCTTATGCAGAAAAATATAAAGAAAGCGTTTCTGAAGCATTTACGAGTTTAGTAATTTCAAAGGCTTACTTAGAATAATTGACAGATTAAGAGTTTAGTAGTACAATTTTTTAAATAGTGTTTTACTTTTATACATTGATAATAAGTAAATTTGAAAGGAAGTTACTATGAAGTTTAAGAAATTTATATGCCTTGTATATATATTATTAATAATTTTAATATGTTTAAATATATTTTTAATGCATTTAAAATTGCACTATAGAATTGCATTAATTAATAATGAACAATCAGAATACATAAAACATAGTGATTTCTTTAATTTTGACGATTTTAAACGGTACAGACATAAAAATAAAAAAAATTACAATGTATGACAGTACAAGAGACATGGCTTTATGTGAAAGTCATTACTTTCAATCATTATATATAAAATATATAGATGACGGTCAGATAATTACTAAATATATTAATAAATCTGATATACATTCTTCAGAATTATACGAATTTATAATAAAAAACAATATTTTTGAAAATTTTGAAATTCATAATATGCTGGTTTGCACGGTTGTGTATATTGCTGTGAGTATTATACTATTATTTGTTGTTTTGCTAATAAAAGTCGTACAACATTTTTATAGAGTATAATAAAAATAACTTTAAAATACCTCAAATTATTATTCCAAAGGTTTAATAACTTGAGGTATTTTTTGATTATGATAGAACGAGCATACCGTAAAGCAACAACGTTATCTCATTTTTTCTATTTCATTTGCTGAAATGCTATGACTATATACTCCATAGTTTAATATTAATACAGAAACTCTTTGACTATCATTGTTTAAATACGATAATATATCTGTATTCAAGGTGTCTATAATTTCATTTTCATGTCCATTAATTGTTTTTCCATGTCCTTTTCTATAACGAATATTATAAACTTTTTTTGTGGCAATATCTAGTTTCATTTCTATTGTACAGGCTTTATTATTAGGGGGAAAATCCCTATAGAATTCCAATGTAATTAAGCCATTAGTGTCATCTTCTAAGTAATATTCTGCTTTTGTTAATTTTACACTCTTTTCATAATTTTGAGCTATATTTGTCGTTTCTGCTTTTAATTGAGAAAGGTTAAAAATGTCTGAACTTATACCATATGAAGTATCAAATTTTTTTTCAGTATAGGGAGCCCAATCGTCATCATTCTCAATCCAATTAAATATAGCATAAGCTGCAATTAGCCAAAAGGCGATTAATGCAATTAATAAAATATTAAAAATCTTCTTTTTCATCATTTTATCTCTTAATCTAATAAATTTTATTAAATTATATCATCTTGTAATATTAAAGACAATATAATCCTCCTTTATAATATTAGATACTAGAAATAAAAAAAATAATGCAATAAAAAAATAAAATTTTATAATATATAATTTGGGCAATAAGAAAAATAAATTATTATGTTTTATAAAAATATTTATTATAAGATGTAACATAAAGGAAACAAGAAATGTCTTTATTATATAAAATGCTATTAAAATATTAGGAGAAAAATTATGGAAGAAATAGTAAAGATTTTTAATAAAATAAATTCTGCAATCAGTGTTATATTTGTAACTTTAAATGCAGTTTTCGGAACAGAATGGGTATTATTTGCAGTATATCTTATTCTCAATATATTAGATTATGTAACAGGAGTTGTGAAAGCAAGAGTAAAGAAAATTCAAATAAAGGAATAATTGGAATTGTAAAAAAGGTTTGCTATTGGATTTTAATTGTGGTCGCTTTTTTGATTTCATACCTTTTGATGGAACTAGGTAGTAAATTAAATATTAACTTGGACTTTATAATATTTTTTGGATGGTTTACTCTGGCATGTTTAATAATAAACGAAGCGAGAAGCATTATAGAGAATTTAACTGAAATAGGAATTAAGGTACCTAAATTTTTAAAGAGCGGATTAAAAGTGTATCAAGAGATATTAAATAAGACTATAGATAATGAAATAAATAAAGACTCAAAATAATCTATTTTTGTGCACCTAATAAGAATTGTATAGATATGCATAATATAATAGAGACATAAAGATTAATCATAAACTGATCAGATATATGATAATTAAAAAATATTAAATAAAAAAGAAAGAAGGGATTTTTATGGACACAAAAGTACTTACGGTACAAAAATGGCTAAATTCTACTTATCAAAAAAACAAGGTTGGAAAAATGTTGCGGAAGATGGATATACTGGAGGAGGAACTGTTGCAGGATTAATAAGGGGATTACAAATTGAATTAGGGGCAAATACAATAGATGGAATTATGGGAAGTGAAACAAGAAATAGCTTTAACGACTACTTTGGAGGACATTTAAATAAAGATAATTATAACAAGAATACTAATATTGTAAAAATATTAACAGGAGGTTTCTACTGTAGGGGAATTGAACCAGGTTCATTTACAGATAAATTTACAGATAGTGTTGTAAATGCTGTTAAACAATTACAAGAACAGATAGGTATCGAAAAAACAGGAAATGTAAATGGAAAATTAATGGCAGCTGTTCTAACGACAGCTCCGTTTGAATTGGGACAAAATAACGATTCAAATATTAGAGAGATACAACAAAAATTAAATAAATGGTATGACAATTATTTAGATACATATATACCTACTATAGGAGAAGTTGAAAGAAAAACAATGGAAGGATTATTAAAAGGAATACAATCAGAGATAGGTGCAACAGTTGATGGATTTTGGGGTGAAGATACTATGTCTAAATTACCAACTATTCCTTCTTCTAGTTCGACAACTAGATTAGTATACTTATTACAATTTGCATTATATGTAAATGGATATAATCCTAATGGGTTTGATGGTGCATTTGGAAACGGTGTTATTAATGCAATAAAAAAGTGCCAAGAAGATTACAAATTAGGTGTTGATGGATATTGCGGAAGAAAAACATGGGGAGCGTTATTGGTTTCTTGCGGAGACACTACACGCAGTACGAATGCTTGTGATACTAGATTTGAAATAACCCAAGAAGTAGCTAACAAACTAAAAGCAGATGGGTATTCAATTATTGGAAGGTATATTGTTGGAGGAGATTTTAAAGAGCTAAGACCTAATGAATTAAAACTCATTTTTGATAATGGACTTAAGGCATTTTTAATATATCAAGCTTATGACAGAAATATTAAAAATTTTGGACCAATAGAGGGAGGAAAAGCAGCAACTACAGCTAATGGAGCGATTATAAAACATAAAATTCCGGACGGAGCCATAGTATATTTTGCAGTAGACATGGATGTGTATGAAGACCAAATTGATGACTATATTATACCTTATTTTAGAGGCATAAATAAGCATAAAAATAGTTCATATAAAGTAGGAATATATGGCCCTAGGCTTGTATGCCAAAAAATTATAGATGAAGGCTTAGCAGAATACTGTTTTGTTGCAGATATGTCATATAAATATTCTTGCAATATTGGTAAAAAGATACCAAAGAGCTGGAGCTTTGACCAGTTTAATGAAATAAAAGATTATAGAAATATTATAGACCTAGATAAAGTTATGTATAGTGGAAATGCAAATTTAGTAACGAAACTAAAGAGTGGTAATCCTAATTTTGAAATAGTTAATAAAAATTTATATGAGAAGTTAGAATATGTATACAATTTAGCAAAAGAATATGAGCCAAATGGCACAATAGCAAAGTGGAATTATATGGTTGTAAATTATTTTAGACATGCATCATATAAAGGTGCTGGATGGGATACTATAGTAGGCACAGTACTTGGTTGGATTAACTATGTGAACAATAGATTACCAGATAATGTAAGTGAAGATATATATTCAAAACAAATGTATATATATGATAGAAAACTAAATGTTAGTATGCAATTTGGACATATGGCTGCAGTTCTAGCGTCGTTACTATACAATTCTAACATTGTATATACAACATATATTGATAGTAATGGAAATGAAATAAGAACTCAATCTCCAGAAGATTTGAATATTGAGTTTACTAGTAGACAGAGTAAAATAACTGATTTATGTGGTTGGGCAGGAGATTTAGTACAATTATTAAATAACACTAATGAAGAAAAAATGCAAAATCAGGAAGGTAATACGGATGTGGAGAAACTAATGTCATTAATAGGAAGCTCGAATGGAGAGTTTGATCAAGAAGATTTATGCCAAGATATAGATGCTGTAAATGTATGCAGAAATTTTAAAAATACACCGATTAAAGAAGTCTTGGAAAACTATTATGAACAAGATAATTGCTTTAGAATTAACAAATTTATTGCTAATAGAAAATTAATAGGAAACCTACCAACATCAGTAAATAATGATAGTTCTGATTATGAAGTATGCAAAGCTTTAGCATATAGGTATTTGTCAAAAGAAGATCCAGAAACAGCTATATTAGTTAACTTGTTTAATTTCATAAATTATGGTATACTTGGTGCTAATAGGTGGAAAAATAATGCACCAGAAGCTTGGAAAAACAAAATAAAAAATTATATAGAATTGGAGTTATAAGATGAAGAAGTTCTTTATTATGTTTCAAATAATTATGACGTGTATAATAATACTATTTGCACCACCAATTCTTATTACAATAAAAGATAAAGAATTCAATGAATTGTTAAGGCATAAGACTACTACAGGATTTCCAGAGTCAACATTTATAATTGCTGTACTAGTAGACGAATTTTCCGGACACGATTGCAAAATATACATATTTAATGGAATAACAAATTATACACTTGAAAGAAGCAAAAATTCAGAAATTAGAACTTATATTGAACAAAATAATAACATAAAGAAGATAATAATAGGAGTGGATGTAGTTTTATTTAGCAGTATATATGTAATGAATAAAATAAATAGAAATAAAGAAGTAAACAGAAGAAAATATATTGGTAAAAAAGAATAATTATAAAGAGGGCACAAAAGCCCTCTTATAAGTTTACTTAGGATTACATCAATAGAATATAATTTAGAAAGTATAAAGGGAGTTATTTATAAATTATAAAATTCAATTAATCCATAGTAACAATCAATGCCACCCCAGTCAGCAGGTGCAACAGTAAAAGAACTAATAGGATAACTAATAATCCAATAATCAAGGTCATGAAGTATTTTATGTACTTCAAAACATTCTTAATATACTATCGTTAACACAACTACTACATGTAATAGTAATTAGGGTTATACAATTATTGTAGAATAAGATGTAGCAGAAGGTTGTAATATCATATAATTATAATAGTAATTAGATAACTTGCTTTTCTCTAACAAATCTCTAACAAATTGTAAAAAAATTCGTATTTTTACCTTTTTTAGAGTCTCAAAACTTTTAGACATTTTGTCGCTTTTTTTATTGATTTTTCAGGTGATTAGCAGATTTATTTAAGTACTAGTGGTGATTAGTAGGGAATTGTCGTATATTCCTTCTAAGCGTAGGGTCGGGGGTTCGAATCCCTCTTGTCCCACCAAAAAATAAGTAATATTCTGAAAAGGATATTGCTTTTTTTGTTTTTCATACGTCAATGGGATTCGAAAAGGAGGATTAAAAAAGCGTCCTGTGGACGGTTTTCCCGACGCGGCTCGCCGAATCCCTCTTGTCCCACCAAAAATTAAGTAATATTCTTAAAAGAATATTACTTTTTTTGTTTTTCATATTTAATTCCTATTTCAAAAATTATTTTTCCCATATCCACTTTGAATAATATTTATTAGTTGAAAAACCAACATATTCCTTCTCTTGCCCATTGCTAAACACTAGCATTCCTCCTAGTTGTTCTTCTGGTACAATATAAAAGCCTCTCTTAGCCATATACTCTTCTAAGTATTGTCCTCCACCTTTATCTGATGTATCTAATGTTTTGCTGAAACCCACTTTATTTGGAATATGTTGCACTATTGTATATTCTGTATTTGTAAATAAAATTCTTAACATTCCAAAGCAAGATGAGAATGGATTCCAAACTTCAAATTTAACTATCGAAAATACAGTAGCACAAGCTAATATTACAACACATATTATAATAGTTATAATAATTCCCCTTTTTTTCATAGCTTACCTCCCAAAAAATATCATTCTTTTTATTCTGTATACCATATAATACTATAATTTTCAATTTATTTTATATACATTTCCATTCTTCAAATGATTAACTTATAAATGCAAATATTTAAAAAACCGGTAATAAAAATGGAATTTGAACCGAGACGAATTGTAATGTTAAAACTATTATCGCAAGCAAAGAGTCTTCTGGGTCTCCGCTCATGTCTATACTCCACAATATGAAAAACAATACTGTTATGCTTATAAGACTGCAAATTAGCGCTAAATGTCTATTTTTCATTATTTTCTTTTTGTTTTCAAGCTTTCGTTTATAAGGTAGTTGAATTATATAAGTTATTATTCTAAAGCATAAAGATATAATTGCCAAGATGAATAAAGTTTTTACATACGGTACTTTTATAAACGAAATATCTATCTTTTCTATCAAACTAGAAAAAATAAATAAACTTTCGATTGGGCCTAATAGTAGTCCCCATATAATCATTAATATATCATATTTTTTATTTGTTTTATCTTCCATTTTTATTTCTCCCTCTATTAAATATATATCATAAAAAGTGCTATTTATCAATATAGCGTGCACAGTCATTTATGTCATATTTTAAACCTTTTATTACATTTCTAACAATCTTCCGGATATAACATTTCGATACTCCTCTGTACCATTATCTAATTTTTCTACTTTAAATATTCCATGCCATTCCTTTATTTGTGATAAATCCGTTGTAAGTACAATATGATTATTTCTAAAATATATATCAAGATTTCTTACTCTTCTAAAGTCAATATTTTTATCAACAGTTTCAATGTTGTATTTTTCTCTGTTATTATCAATATCTTCGTTTACTAATTCCATTAAGTCATATCCAGCATCTTTTAGTCCAAATGCAACAACATCTGTACAAACACCATACTCATCATTTGGATATCCTGTTTCATAATATTTACTTTTATATTTAGGATTTTTAGAAATATAGTCTCTTACATTATTCAATATATCTGTTTGATCATCTATTCCATCATTTTCTTTATCAATATTACTAACATAAGTTTCAATCTTAAAATCCGCATTAGTGTATTGTTTATGTAGAATGCTGTTATATAAATATAATAGTAAAACAGTAATTGACATTATAATAATACTTATTACTATAAATACTAACCTTTTCTTATTCATTATTTATTCCTACCACATACTGTTCAACTTATAATTTCTCGCTAACTATTTGATTTCAAATTCATTTGAATAAATATCAGTTGTTTTACCATTTTCAGAAAACATAGTCTTTATAATTCTATAAGTTCCTTTTCCTAATTCTCCATAAGTGTTTTCTAGATTCAATTTTTTTGTTGTTTGGCTATTTGCCTTGATTATATAAGCTATATCATTCCAACTTGTATTTGGTAAATAGTCTAAATATTTCCATTCTCCATTTATATTTTTTTGAATTTTATACTCTTCATCATATCCTATTTCATTGTCATTATTATTTATAATTATTATTGAAATACTGGTAGGTTTTATCGTAATACTATCGACTTTCATTATAACATTTTCTAAATCACTATTATTTTCTTCATTCATTAATAACTTTTCTTTATATTTCTTTTCGTACGCTTTTATTTCTTCTTCAAAATCATTATAATCCATAAACCATGTTCCAATTTTTATATCATCAAATCCTGCTATTGTATGGAAGTCTATTACTTTATAACCTAAACCCAAATATTCTATTGTACCGCCGTCCATTATTCCTCCAGCTGGACTTTTTATACAAAAAATAGGCTTCTTCTGATTTTTTACTCTATTATAATCTACTGTAAAAAATACAATTCCTAAAACAACTATTATTCCTAAAATACCAACAACTACTTTTAAAATTTTTTTCATAAACATCACCTTTCTTTTTCCAATTTAATCTCAAAAAAAGATTCCTATTTTTCTGCCAAACCACTTATTTGTTAAGATAATTATATTATAATACAAAAGATAGATAATTTTCAAATTATTATCTATTTTCATTCATAAAATATTATATATACTATATAAGCAAACAAAAAATGTCAAAAAAATAACTCACTACAAAATTTTAAATTATTTTTAAATAGATTTAAAAATTGATAAATTAAAATTATAATAAACAATATTTCAAAAAAAATTATTTTTTGTCACATTTTCAAAAAAATAATCGTCTTAAATAATAGAGGAGGTAAAAAGTGGATGCTATATATAAAAAATATTGTAAATGCGTATATAACTTTTTGTATAAACTGACAAATGATATTGAACTATCTGAAGAATTAACTCAAGAAACATTTTATACTGCAATAAAAAAAATAAATACATTAAATAAAAAAGAAAGTATTCGTACATGGCTGTACCAAATTGCAAAAAATAAATGGAAAGATTATTTGAAGAAAAACAAAAAAGCTAATATTGATTTAGATGAGAATACCGTAGAAAATTTAGTTGCAAATTATGATATAGAAGAGGATATGATCGCTAAAGATAACATTATCGAATTTTATAAAAAGATACATATGTTAGATATTGATACTAGAGAAATTATTTATTTGAAGATTATACGAAATTTTACTTTTAAAGAGATATCTCAAATATTAGGAAAGAATGAAGAGTGGGCTAGAACAAAATTTTACAGGGGAAAATTAAAGTTAAAGGAGAGTTTGCAAGATGAAAAATGAATGTGATGTAGTTAAAGATTTACTACCAAGTTATGCAGAAGATTTGCTAAGTGATAATACAAACCAATTTGTAAAAGAACATCTTGATTCATGCCAAGAGTGTAGAAAAGTATATGATGGTATGAAAAAAATAAATTATAATAAAGAAGATGACGAACAAATTGAAATAAACCATTTAAAAAAATATAGCAGGCATATGTTAATTTTAAAAGTAGTATTGGTTATTTTGGTTTCTATAATAATTACTTTGCCATTATTTTTTGTAATTAGATTTAATTTAAATAAAAATATTACAAGTAAGGCTATAAACAATGTTAATGAATATAAGAATGTAAACAATTATTTATTGCAAATAACTGAACATAATATTGATTTTGAAAGAAACACAGAATCGTTCCATAGCTCAAAGTATTTTTATAAGGATAATCAATATAAAAAGGAAATGCACTCTGAAACTCCAGGTGTTAATATACAAAATGCAGATAGTTTTGAATATGGAAATATTAATTCTAAGGAAAAGATCGAAATCATAGAAACTCAAAAGGTATGCTATAATGTAAAAGCAAATTATATTTTACAAAAAAAAGATGGATTTTTGGATTTTATGATGATAGCATTACAACCTTTTAGTGAAGATTATGGAACATTGCCTAATATATGGTTTCAAGCAGGATATAACCTTAGAACAGATAAATATAACGGAAGAAAGTGCTATGTTTTGAGACTTGGTGATAAATCATCATATGGAGAAATATGGATTGATAAAGAACAAAACACATTAGTAAGAACTGTTGACGAAATTTATAATAGGTCATACAGTGAAAAGGTATATTCTATAAAGTCTGATGTTGTAACAGATGAAGATGTGACTTTGCCAGATCTTACAGGTTATACTATAAAAGATAGCGAAGACAATGTACCAAGTGAATATATAGGAATCTATGAACAATTAGGAATATAATGTATCAAAGGAGGAACAATAATTTATAAATATTGTTTAAAAAGATGATTAAAGTATTAATAGTAGATAATAATTTAAATTACGCCCAAAAAATATTAAATGAAGTATTAAGCAAAATACCTGAAATAAATGTGAAATATATAGTTACTACTGTACATGAAACAATTGAAGTGCTACGAAAAGAAGAAATAACTTTAATACTCCTTAGTTCTCAACTACAAGATGGAACAAGTTTTGATGTTATAAAACAAATAAAAGCAATGAATTTTATATCTGAGCCTGATATAATCATGATATCAGAAAATATGCATACATATGATCAATCAGTAAAAAATCAACCCATATTTGTAAAAACTCAAACAGGTAAAAATATACAAAAAACTATACAAAATTATGTATATACTAGAAAAAATGAAAATGAAAAAAAGCAAATAAAAGATAAAATAATTTCAGAGATAAAAAATATAGGCTATAATTTTAAATACATAGGAACAATATACATAATAGAATCCATCTTATATATTTATATGTCTAATAACTTAGAATTACTAGATAATCTAGAAAATAATGTTTACAAGTATGTAGCATTTAAATATCAGAAAAGTTTAAACAATATTAAAACTAATATCGTTAAAGCCACTATGAAAATCAATAGAAATAGCCAAATTGGTTTTGATTACACACCAAAATTAGTGATATCAGATGTTGTAGTAAGAATATTAAATAATAGTGTTTAAAATGAAAAAGGGACTTTTTGAAGTGAACCCAAAATGTTAGACAAAAAAAGTTTAACAAGGAGGGTTCATTTTTTATGAGTAAATATTCGAGTGAATTTAAATTAGAGGTTATAAAATATTATTTAGAAAATAATGTTGGATATCAAACAGCAGCCGACCACTTTGGTATAGCATATTCCCCCGTTCTTAGATGGGTTAGAAAATACAAAGAAAATGGATATGTAGGATTAATGAAAAATCAGAGATCAAGTTATAGTGGAAATTTTAAACAAAATGTAGTAGAATACATGCATGAGAACCATTTATCATGTCAAGAAACAGCAATTCATTTTAATTTAGCAGGAGATTATGTAGTTAGTAAATGGGAACGTATATATTATGAGGAAGGACCACAAGGTTTGTGTATAGAACGACGTGGAAGGTCGAAAAATATGAGTTCTAAACCAAGAAAGAAAAATTTAAACAAGGAAGTTGAAGAAGATTTAATCGCAGAAAATCAAAGGCTTAGAATGGAGAATGAATACTTAAAAAAATTAAATGCCTTAGTTCAGGAAAGAATCAAGCGAGAGAACAAGAAAAAGTAATTGTTGTCGATGAATTAAGGCACAAATATAGCTTGAGAGAATTATTAAAATTAGCAGAAATACCAAGAAGTACATTCTATTATAATCTAAAAAATATGAAGAAAGAAGATAAATATAAGGTAGAAAAAGACGAAATTTTATCTATATTTAATGAAAATAAAGGACGTTATGGTTATAGAAGAATAACATTAGAAATGAGAAATCGTGGCTATATAATAAACCATAAGACAGTTGCAAGACTAATGCAAATAATGGGATTACAAAGCATTCAAAGACCAAAAAGAAGATATAATTCATATCAAGGAACAATAGGAAAAATAGCAGATAATTTATTAAAAAGAGATTTTAAGGCAGATAAGCCAAACCAAAAATGGGCTACAGATGTAACGGAATTTAAAGTTAATAATGATAAGCTTTATTTATCACCAATAGTAGATTTGTTTAACGGTGAAGTAATAAGCTTTAATTTATCTCGACATCCAGTATTTAATCAAGTAGTAGATATATTAAAAAAAGCATTTGATAAAATACCAGATAATACCAATTTAATATTACATTCTGATCAGGGATGGCAGTATCAAATGAAACAATATCAATATTTATTAGAACAAAAGGGTATTAGGCAAAGTATGTCAAGAAAAGGAAATTGTTTAGATAATGCATGTGCAGAGAGCTTTTTTGGAATATTAAAATCAGAGCTCTATTATATAAAAGAAAAAGAGTATAAAAATATAGAAGAATTAGAAAATGATATAATTGAATATATAGAATATTATAATAACAGAAGAATTAAGAGCAAACTAAAAGGAATGTTCCCTGTTCAATACAGAGAACATTCCGAGTTAGTAGCCTAATTTATACTGTCCAACTTTTTGGGTTCAGTACATTATTGACGTCTTTATTTTTTTCATTAATTTTTTTGCTGCTTCTGTTGACGCTAAATTTTGTGAGATATATTCATATATTTCAAGTATTTCATTTTTACAGTCATCAGTGAATTCTAGATTGTATTTAAAATCCATATTTTTCTTCTAATTCTCTAAATACTGTAGTAGCCTTAACTGTTTTTCCATCTTTTATTTGTTGTTCTGCTTTTTCAAGTTTTTTACTTAGTTCATTATCTTTTAACTTTCTTTTATACTCCGAGATACTCATTATAATAACATCGTTTTTGGAATTTTTAGTTAATACAATATCACCATATTTATTTAATGCATTTTCAAGTTCTTGAATATTAATGGTTTGTTGCATAATATCACCCCACTTTTTATAAGAATATTATACCATAGATATTAAGAGAATAAAACAATTTTTAAAAATTTATATAATAGAATAAAGAGAAAAATAATTGACATACCTATTCCAAAATGCTATTATATTAACTAGAAATGTATCAGTAGCTCAGTTGGATAGAGCAGCAGTTTCCTAAACTGTGTGTCGGGGGTTCAATTCCCTTCTGGTACACCATTTTTTTTATAAATTTTTAATTGGAGTAAATAGTGGAAGAAGTTTTTATGAAGGAAGCTCTAAAAGAAGCTAGAAAAGCCTATAAAAAGGACGAGGTTCCGGTGGGTGCGGTTATTGTAAAAGACGGTGAAATAATAGCTAGGGCACATAATGTAAAAGAACAGAAAAAAGACACAACAAAACATGCTGAAATTATTGCGATTCAAAAGGCTAGTAAAAAACTAGAGTCTTGGAGACTAGAAAATTGTACAATGTATGTTACTTTAGAACCATGTGCAATGTGTACGGGAGCAATGATTCAGGCAAGGTTGAAAAAGGTCGTTATTGGAACCATGGATGAAAAAACCGGTGCATGTGGTTCTGTATTAAATCTACTCGAAGATTATAAATTTAACCATGTTGTAGAAATTGAAAAAGGTGTTATGGAAACAGAATGCAAAAAAATATTACAACAGTTTTTTAAAGAATTAAGAGAAAAAAAGAAAAAATAATGGATTCAATTTATTTTGAATCCATTATAATAGTTACAGGGCCGTCATTTAAAAGATCAACTTTCATGTCTGAACCAAATATTCCAGTTTCAACTACTGGAATTATTTTTTTACATTCAGAAACAAAATATTCGTATAAAGGTATAGCGATATCTGGTTTGGCAGCTTCTACAAAAGATGGTCGGTTTCCTTCCTTGCAATTTGCATATAATGTAAATTGAGAAACGATTAAAAGTTCTCCATTAATATCTTTTAAAGATAAATTCATTTTATCATTTTCATCAGAAAAAATTCTTAAATTTGTTACTTTTTTCACCAAGTAATCCACATCTTGTTCACTATCTGTGGATTGTATGCCAAGTAAAACTAAAAAGCCGTTATTTATTTTTCCGTTAACAGTTCCATTTATAGTAACACTTGCATGTTTTACACGTTGAACAACCACTCTCATACATAATCCTCCTAAATTTGTAATAAATATAATATAAAATAGAACAAAAAGCAACAGCTATAATAAAATTGGACATAATGTTAGTTCACAAAATTTTTACGAAAATAATTTGACTTTTTCTATTGTTTTGATATAATTAGTAGGTACAATAGGAGACGTATCGAAGTGGTCATAACGAGGCTGACTCGAAATCAGTTAGCCGGGCAACCGGCCCGTGGGTTCGAATCCCACCATCTCCGCCAAATAAACCGCGAGGGAAGGTTGAAAAATAATTATAATTTTGGCTACGTCAAATTGCATTTACAACGCGGTTACATACACCACGTATGCGCCCTTGCCTTGTAAATTCATTTTCCTTGCCAAAATTTAATCTTTTTTCAACCTGATCTATGCCTTGAAGGAGAAAAAATAGTGAATACCAGTATGAAGGATAGAATAAAAATGAGTATAGCAATCAGTGTACTTATGGTTGTAATAATTGTTGTAATACTGATTATTATTCAATATCAAATTGAGGGTGAAAAGAATATGCCGTATCAGTTATCTAAGATAACCATAATAAGCACGGCAGAAGGAGAACAAAATACAGAGAATCCAGAAGAGAGTTCAAAATGGAATTTGTCTGTAAATCAAAATAATGATGTTTATTTCTTTATAGATAAAAATACAGATAAAGATGAACTTTTAGACAGTGTTACAATCGATAACATTAATGTTATAAAACAGCCTGCTAAGGGTGTTGTAAAAGTTTTTATGCCAAATAGCTTAGAAGGCAGAACTTTTACATATGATGCGTCATATTTAGTAGAAAATGGATTGGAATACAAAGGTGGAAAAACGAGTAACCCTAAAACATTAGAAATTTGTAATCAGGGTGGTTCAGCCGTAATCAGATTTGCAAACACAAATGTAGGAAATTTTGTTTCAAATGATGATACAGAAGTACAACACAATGGTACTTTGCTTACTAAAATAGGCACTACGGAAGAAGAAACTAAATTTCAAGTGAATTTCGATTTTATAATTCAAGCAAATAAAATAAAATATAAAACAAATATCACATTAAGTTTGCCATGTGAAAAACTCTTAACAGAAGGTACAAGCAACAAAGAAATAACAGACATGAGTGAAATTGTTTTTAAAAGAATAAAATAGCAAATTTTTACTTGCTAAACTAAACAAAATAGTATATAATGCAAAAGGTATGAGATATAACTTTTGTATGGAGAGTATCTTGATAAAGAACTGTGAACCTTGTCAGGTCCGGAAGGAAGCAGCAATAAGCAGACTTCTTTATGTAGGGTGCTTTCCATAGAGAAGTTAAAAATCTCATACCTTTTAACCAATATAATAAAATTATGGAGGTAAAAAAATTGGAATATACAGCGTTATATAGAAAATTTAGACCTTTAAAATTTGACGAAATAGTTGGGCAAGAACATATTGTAAGAACATTGAAAAATGAGCTTATTAATGATAGGGTTGGCCATGCTTATTTATTTAATGGAGGTAGAGGAACTGGAAAGACTTCTGCTGCCAAAATTTTAGCAAGAGCCGTAAACTGCTTAAACCCTAAGGATGGAGAGCCTTGTAACGAGTGTGCAGTTTGTAAAGCAGCACTTGAAGGTTCACTTACAGATATAGTGGAAATGGATGCTGCATCTAACAATAGTGTTGAGGATGTTAGAGCCATTAGAGACGAAGTAAATTTCTTACCAACAGTCGCAAAATATAGGGTATATATTATAGATGAAGTTCATATGCTTTCTACGGGAGCTTTCAATGCATTACTTAAAACTTTGGAAGAGCCACCAGCACATGTAAAGTTTATTTTGGCTACAACGGAACCTCAAAAATTGCCAGCAACAATATTATCAAGATGTCAAAGATTTGATTTTAAGAAAATATCAAATGACAACATAGAAAAAAGATTGAATTTTGTATGTGAGCAAAGCAATATAGATATTACTCCAGAAGCAAAAAAGCTAATAGCAATATTAGCAGAAGGTGCAATGAGAGATGCTCTTAGCATATTAGAAAGATGTATGCAAGAAGAAGGAAAAATAACCGAAGATTTAGTAAAAGAATTGGTTGGAATTCCAAAAACAGAAAGTGTAAATAAAATTACAAAAAGTATTTTGCAAAAAAATACTGAAGATGCACTTGGTGCAATAAACGAGATTATTTCAGAAGGAAAAGACATAAGTAATTTCTTATGGGAAATAATAAAATATGTAAAAGATATTCTTGTGTTTAAAACAAACACTAAGCTTGAAATTTACAGTGAAGCTGAAAAAAATCAAATTAAAGAATTAGCAGATAGCACGACGAAAGAAAGATTAATTTCTATGATATATGAATTATCAAATTTGCAAAACGATATGAAATGGTCATCACAGAAATTGATAATGTTTCAAGTTACAATAATAAAGCTGTGCAACGAAGCTAGCACGAGTAGTACAGTAAGTTCCGGAGATTCAGGGGCTAGTTCAAAAGAGGTTGAAGATTTAAAATACAAAATAAATAGATTAGAAAAGCAAATTACACAATTACAAAATGCACCACGTGCAGTAGCTTCAAGCTCTACGAGCCAAGAAAGTAAGACTCAATATGCTATAAAACCAGAAGTAAAAAAATCAACAAGTATTAAGCTAGGCGATAAGGTGCAAAACTGGCCAAAAATAATAGATAATATCAAACAAGAAGGCAGAATATCATTATCATCAATATTAATGACATCATCTGCAAATGAAATAAACGACATGACAGTCGGAATTAATTTTGAAAATGGACTCACACCATTTAGAAAAGATATTCTTGAAAAGCCAGAAAACATGAGTGAGATTGTAAAACAAGTATCAATGGAACTTGGGAAGCCAATGAGAGTTGTACTTGTAGATAATAATGAAGAAATAGTGTCTAAAACAGATACTTTCAGCGATATATCGAATGGATTGGATATACCGATTAATATAATTGATTAATAGGAGGAAGTTTGAAAAATAATTACAATTTTCCAAACTAAGAAAGGAAGGATTAAAATGTCAAAAAGAGGTGGATTCCCAGGAATGGGTGGATTTGGAGGAATGAATCTAAATCAATTAATGAAAGAAGCAAAAAAAATGCAATCAGATGTTGAAAAATCACAAGAAGAATTAGCTGCAAAAGAATTCGAGGCATCTGCAGGCGGAGAAGCCGTAAAAGTAAAGGTTTCTGGAAGCAAACAAATAAAAGAAATAAAAATAAAACCAGAGGTATTAGACCCAGATGATGTAGAAATGTTAGAAGATTTAATTGCAACATGTATAAATAATGCATTGAAACAAGTAGACGACGCACAAGCCGCATCACTTGGAAAATACAACATACCAGGATTAATGTAAAATAACAGGAGAAACATATGTCATACTATTCACCATCAATAGAAAAGCTAATAGAAAGTTTTGAAAAACTTCCTAGCATAGGAAACAAAACTGCGGCAAGGCTTGCGTTTTATATATTAGATGCTAGCGAAGAAGAAACAAATGAATTTATAGAAAGCATACAAAATGCAAAGAAAAACTTAAAATATTGTTCACAATGCTACAACATAACAGATACAGATCCTTGCCCAATATGCGCAAACACAGGAAGAGACCATTCTTTAATTTGTGTTGTAGAAGATGTAAGAGATGTTGTGGCAATGGAAAAAACACACGAATTTAAGGGAGTATATCATGTACTACACGGGTCAATATCTCCGATGAATGGCGTTGGACCAGATGACATAAAAGTAAAAGAGCTTCTTGCACGTTTGATGGATGGTAGTGTAAAAGAAGTAATACTCGCAACAAACCCAAGGGTTGAAGGAGAGGCAACCGCAATGTATTTATCAAAACTGATAAAGCCATTGGGAATAAAAGTAACGAGAATAGCACACGGAGTTCCAGTAGGAGGAGACCTAGAATATACCGATGAAGTAACACTAAGTAGAGCACTAGAAGGAAGAGTGCAATTGTAAACGTGGAAATAGACATAGAAATAAACATTGTAATAATGTAATTTCTATGCCTATTTTTGTTAAGAATTGTATTGACTAAAAATTAAGTCCAATTCTTTCTCTGTAAGTTCACCTTTTAAAAGTAGTTCTTCTGCAACGCGGTCAACTAATTGTTCATTAGCTTTTAAAGTCCGCTCTGCAATTTGTAATGATTCCTGTAGCAAATTTTGAATTTCAAGGCTTGCTTTGTCAGCCATTTCATTTCCAAAAGTAAATATGTCGACATTATCATCCTTGTCTACAAAAGATATTGGACCAATTGCATCACACATTCCTTTTTGAAGAACAATATGCCAAGCAAGTGAAGTTGCACTATCTAAATCAGAAGAAGAATCATCATAAGGATGTCCAAATTTCAGTTTTTCAGCAGCATAACCACCCAAATCGAATGCAATTTCGTTTTTGCTTTCTTCAAAGCTATCAACATAATTTATTCTAGAAAAATGTGTTAGTCCCAAAGAAGAGCCTTCTTCAATTGTATCAAAAATTTCAACTTTGTCAAATTTTTTATTTTTTAATAAAAGCTTACCTAAAATAGTATGACCTGCTTCATGAAATGCTGTTATTTCTCGGTCAACTTGAGAAATAACAGCAGGTTTTTCTACATTTGTATTTGTAGTAACCTTAATTGTGCCAAGCTTGATAAAAACAAGCATGCTAAAAAGTGGAATAAGAATAATTGCTAAAACGAATGCAAATAGCAAAAGAAATACGGAAAGTACAGAGTTCATAGTTACCTCCTTAATGTTGCTCAGAGGCAAATTAACGCCTCTAAAAAATTTTTCAAAGGCATTAATAACTTTAATGCAAACAAATTATAGCATAATATAAGCTCAAAATCAAACTAAACTGAAAATATTATGTTGCAAATATCCTTTGTTGAGTTCTTTTTTGCAAGCAATTCAGTGTTTTTTCTCATTTGATTTAATTTATCCTCATTATTTAAAAGTTCTGTAATTATTTCATCACAATTTTCTTTTTGTTTTAACCAAATTCCAACACCTGAATTTTCTAAAAATTTTGCATTTTCTTCTTCTTGACCGGGAATTGGGTTAATAAGAACCATTGGAAGTCCAGAGGCCAAACTTTCCGTAGATGTTAAACCACCGGGTTTTGTTACAACAAAATCAGCAATACTCATTAATTCTGGAACTTGTGTTGTATATGGTAATACTTTAACTATATTTTCGGCCTGTAATTCTTCTACTAATTTTTCAAATGATTCCTTCATTTTTTCGTTTTTGCCAGAAATTGCAACAATTTGGTGTTTTTGTGAATGTGTAATAAATGATTTTAATATTTTTAATGTTTGTTCTCTTCCTAAACCGAATTCACCACCGCCAAACAACAAAATTACTTTTTTATCTAAATTAAGGCTAAATGAATTCATAACTTGTGCTCTATCATAAGTCATTAAAAATCTTTTAGAAATAGGAATTCCAGTTGCAAAAACTTTTTCTGCAGGAATGTTATCATCTATTAATTCTTGTCTCATTTTTTCATGAGAAACAAAAAAGTAATCTACTTGTTCTTTTCCTACTAACCATTGCTCATGAGGAGCAAAATCTGTCATTATTGTAGCTAATTTGCAATCAATTAGAGCTTTTCTCTTTAAATAGCTTACCATTTGGCTCCCAAATGGGTGAGTAGAAATTACTATGTCTGGCGAATATTCTCTTAGTAATTTTAGTAATTTTTTAGCCATTAGATTATTAGCAGTAGAGCTAATGTGTGCCATAGGTCCTCTCTGCGAGTGGCTATAAACCTCGCCCCAAGCCCAAGGAAACTTCTTAGCCATTTCCTTATAAGCAATAGTAGTAATTTTATTAATAGGCTTATTTACATATAATAAACAATCAACCAAACTTGTTTCATATCCTTCAAAATTCTCATCAATGCATTGTTTTATTGAATTAGCAGCAGATAAATGACCGCCACCAAATGATGCATAAAATATTAAAATTTTTTTCATTGTTTAAATTCCCCTTATAAATTTTTTATAAAAATGTAAAATAAATTATAAACATTTTTATGAAGATTTTTTGCAATTTGATTTTATCATAATAAAACAAAAAACAAAAGTAAAATGCATAAAATTTGAAAAATTACCAATAATATAGCTAGAGTTACGACTAACTCAAATACCCTTTTTATTCTAATCATAATTTTTTAGTGAAACGATTACTATTTTATGAAAAAAATTCTTAAAATAGTAATTGTTTCAAAAATTAAAATGAAGGAGTAAGTATGAAAATTAAAAAGTTTTTTATTATACCAATTTTGCTTTTAATGGTTACAGGAGTGTATGTACTTATAAATTTATTGCCGAAAAATGTAGAAGCAGCAAGTGATTCATCGTCTACGTCAGACTTGCAATTAATGGCTAGGGCAATAAATGGAGAGGCAAGAGGTGAACCATATGAAGGACAAGTTGCCGTTGGAGCAGTTATACTAAATAGAGTAAAATCTTCTCAATTTCCAAATACAATAGCCGGAGTAATTTACGAAAAAGGTGCATTTACAGCAGTATCTGACGGACAGATAAATGTACCAATAAAAGAAGGTTCTACAGTTTTAAAAGCAGCAAGAGACGCTATGAATGGCTGGGACCCAACGGGTGGAGCAATATATTATTTTAATCCAAGCACAGCTACAAACAAGTGGATTTGGTCAAGACCACTTATTAAGACAATTGGAAAACATAGATTTTGTAAATAAGGAGGAAATTTAAGTGAGTAAAAAATTAAAAACCACGACATCGTATATAATAATAGGAATAATATTTGCAGTTGTAATTGCTGGGTCAGCAATTTATTATGCTTATCAAGAAGGAAGAAAATACGTAACAGCATCGGAAAATGGTTACAATATGGCATTTTTCGAGTTGGTAGACTATGTGCAAAATGTAGAAACATATCTTGCAAAAGCTTTAATATCAACAACTCCAGAGCATGGAGCAGAAACATTAACTAATGTTTGGAGAGAAGCAAGCGTTGCACAAAGTTGTCTAGCACAATTACCAATAAACAGTAATGAATTAGAAAATACATCTAAATTTTTAAACCAAGTAAGTGATTACAGTTATTCACTTTCTAGAAAAGCAATCGGTGGAGAAAATTTATCACAAGATGATTTAAACAATATTAAGCAACTACACACTTACAGCCTAGATTTAGAAAATACATTAAATCAACTATCAACAGATTTAAATAGTGGAAGAATAAAGTGGAATGAGCTAAGAGACGAAGGAACAAAGGCGTTTGCAACACAAGTAAGTAGCATAACCAAGGACAGTTTCTCTAATCTTGAAGAAAACTTTCACGAATATGCAGGCTTAATATATGATGGAGCTTTTTCGGAGCATATTTCATCATCAGAGAAAAAAGGCTTAACTGGTGAAGATATAGACGAAGAAAAGGCAAAAGAAATAGTAAATCAATTTTATGGAGCAGACAAAATAGACAATATAGAATCACATGGATATTCGGAAAATGCAGAAATTCCTTCATTTGATTTTAATGTGAAAATGAAAGAAAGTGATATCGATGCAACAATATCAGTGTCAAAAAAAGGAGGACATGTAATATTTGCAAACTACAACAGAGCTGTGAGTGCAGAAACATTAACACAAGAACGTGCAGACGAAATAGCAAAAGAATTTCTAAATAATCACGGATACTCAAACATGAAAGAAACATATTATTTAAAACAAAATGGAATTGTAACAATAAATTATGCATACACGCAAACAAATAGCAACAACGAGACGGTAACAATATATCCAGATTTAATAAAGGTAAAAGTTGCATTAGATGATGGAAGCGTACTAGGAATAGAAACCTCTGGATATTTGAATTCACACACAGAAAGAACATTTGAAACAAATATAATTTCAAAAGAAAAAGCAAAAGAAGTATTAAACAAAGATTTAGAAATTATGAGCGAAGGATTAGCATTAATTCCAACAAAATGGCGCACAGAAGTATACTGTTGGGAATTTAAAGGCAAAGTAGAAGACAACGAATTTTTAGTATATATAAATGCACAAACCGGAAAAGAAGAAGACATACTATTAATAGTAAACACACCAGACGGAACATTAACACATTGATCATTTTTTCCTCCGTCCCCAGAATGCTCCTGTATTTTAAATAAAAAATTACGCAAAATAGTAATGTAAAAATATAAATCATTAATAAATAGAGGAGGATTCTGCAATGACAAAAAGAAACATTATGACTGAAAATCTTAGAGAAGAAATAGCAAAAGAATTAGGTGTTTATGAGCAAGTAAAAAAAGACGGAGGTTGGGAAAACATACCTTCAAAAACTTGTGGAAACATGGTAACAAAAGCAATAGAAATAGCAAACAGAAATACAAAATAGCAAAATAAAAAAATTCAAATTGTTAAATTTTTATCTAACAATTTGAACTTTTTTCATGCTTTTAGTAATTAAAAAAAGAAATATAAATAAATTATTCATCATAAGACTGCATTCTACTTTTTTATGTAATCAACTATATTTATATACTTTGCAAGTATGTTTGAGTAAACATCATAGTCTTTAATGAAATATCTTGTTCCATTTACTTTAAATATGGAATAAGGATAATCTATTGATGAAAAATTTGTGGTTGAGAATTGTGAGTTACTTAAGCTTATTAATTCTGACTTTAGTTTTTTTTGTTCACTGTGATTAAGCTTTTTTATAAATGAAAATTTTTGAAGATTTTTAGGATAAATGTCTGGGGGAGCATAGGAAAGTGTATAATAAATTGTACCATCTTTATATATTGAATAGTATGAATCAAGTACCATTTTATCCGAAATGATTTTATGTATTTGTTTTGAAACATACATTGTAGGTTCTTGAGAAAGATAAAATTTATCTTTAATTGTTCCATTAATTGTTTCATCTTTCATTAATATCAATATCTTGAATAATATCAATAAGACTATACATTCAATTATTGCGATAAATATTAAACTTAAAATTACAATTTTTTTTTTATTTTTCTTTTTCATATGATTAACTCCTTTTATTTTCTTAATTTTATTATAAATGAAGAAATTTGAATTAGCAAGTAAAGTTAAAAAAGAAATTATACTTTAATAAAGTAGCGAAATTTTCGACCAAAAGTAAAAAAGCTTCGACCAATAGGGACGTCCCTCTTTCGATGAAATACAGAATGCTATCTTGATCTTCCCAGCTTTCAACACTTTGCTTTATTTTTCCACCAACGATAGTGTTAGTTGATCCACTTGCAGTCTCTATAACTACTTTGCAATCTTCATTTTCTGTGTCTTTGCAATATACAAAAATTGCAGGAGAATTTTTGCAGGTGATATTTACATTATTTAAAACAATTCTAACTTCGCCAACGATGTTATTCGCATTAACAGAAATTTGTCCATCAGTTAAAGTTCCAGAAAATTCATAAGTTCCGGCACTGTTTATATTGATGATATTAGAAATCTCTATGTTACTATTTGTAGCATCAGTGCTCGTGCCACCATTATCCATTTGACTTGATAAATAGACACTACTACTTGTATCTGTGCTAATTGTTTCACCGTTTACTGTGATTTTTGAGTCACTTAGTGAAATGACCGTGGTGCTTGATGCATATGCAAATGGAATACTTGATAATATGCATAGCAACACTAGAATTAAAATAATAAAAAACTTTTTCATACTTTCCTCCTTGTATTTTTTATTAATTTAAAAGAAGAACATTAAATGAATATTAAATGTAAATTGTTGCAAAAAAAATTCCTCTGGAATATAATAGTAAAAAATAATTGGAGGCCATTGTTACGGTAAAGTTACCTTAAGCCTCTCGAAAGGATTGTGATAAATTTTGAATAAAAATATAACTGTTGAAGAGATTTTAAAAGCCACAAATGGAACTCTTATATATGGGAATAAATTAGAAGAATGTGAGAGTTTTTCTAAGAATACAAAAGAAATTAAAGATGGAGACGTGTACATAGGCTTTAAAGGAGAGCGTTTTGATGGTGGAAAGTTTTATGAAGACGCTCTGAAAAATGGAGCAAAAGGAGCAATTATAAACAAAATTGATGGTTTAGAGATAAAGCGTTTAGAAAATAAATTTGTTATTCAAGTAGATGATACTGTTGAAGCAGTTGGTAAAATTGCAAAATTGAAGAGAGAAAAATACAATATTCCAGTAATTGCAATTACTGGGAGTGTTGGGAAAACAAGCACGAAGGATATCATATACAGTGTTGTTTCACAAAAATATAATGCACTAAAAACGCAAGGAAATATGAATAATCATATAGGAATGCCAATGACGATTTTGGGGCTAAGAGAACACGAGGCTCTTGTAGTAGAAATGGGAATGAACCATTTTGGCGAGCTTAGTAAATTGACAGCCATTGCAAAGCCAACTATTGCGGTTATTACAAATGTTGGCACAGCTCATATTGGAAATTTAGGTTCAAGAGAAAACATTTTAAAGGCTAAATTAGAAATACTTGAAGGCTTACAACAAGGCGGAACAGCTGTAATAAATAATGATAACGATTTATTACATAAATGGTATTTAGAAAATAAGCAATATCAAATTGTTACATATGGAATAAATAATGATAGTTCGAATATGGCTGAAAATATAGAATATAATGAAACAGGTAGTAAATTTGTGTTAAAACCAGATAATGAAAAAATTGATGTACCTGTTGGAGGAGAAGCTTTTGTATACAATAGCTTGGCTGCTATTAGTGTGGGCAAATTATTAAACATTCCACTTACTGAAATTAAAGAAGGAATAAAAAAGTTTGAGCTTAGCAAAATGAGACTAGATATTCAAAAAACAGAGCAAGGTTATACAATAATAAATGACTGTTATAATGCAAATTATGATTCTATGAAATCGGCAATCGAGTATTTAAAAAACATAGAAGGCAAGAGAAAAATTGCCGTGTTAGGAGATATGCTTGAACTTGGTGAATATTCAAAAGAATTACATGAAAAAGTTGGTCTTGAAGTTGTTAAAAATAAAATTGATATATTAATCACTGTTGGAAAAGAAGCTGAAAACATTGCAAGAGTTGCAAAAGACAATGGAATAGAACATGTGTATACTTTTGACAATAACAAGGATGCAACAGAAAAGTTGAAAAAAATAATAGCGGTTGATGATGTGACACTTATAAAAGCATCAAATTCAATGAATTTTAAAGAAATTGTAGCAAGTTTACTACAACATTAAAAACGAGGTGAGAAAACTATGGAAAAAATAAAAGTTGGAGTAATATTTGGAGGACAATCTACAGAACATGATGTATCTGTTGTGTCTGGAAGCTCTGTAATAAAAAATTTAAACAAAGAAAAATATGAAATATATCCTATTTATATATCAAAAGATGGAGAATGGTTCCATTACATGAAACCAGTGCAAGACATTGAGATATTTGAAATAGGAGAGCAACCTAAAGAATTAGAGAAAATATCAAATGAGTTTGAAGCATTAAAGAAACAAGATATAATCTTTCCAGTTCTACATGGCTTGTATGGAGAAGATGGAACTATTCAAGGTTTATTAGAATTGCTAAAAGTTCCATATGTTGGCTGTAAAGTACTAGCTTCTGGAATTTGCATGGATAAGGTATATGCCAAAATGATATTCGAAAAAGCGCATATAAATCAAGCAAAAGCAGTTGTAATAAATGCTAAAAATGGCTATACATATGTAGACGAAGAATTAAATTATATTTCAACAAATCTAGAAGGAATATGCGACATCGTAAATAAAAAATTAAAATATCCAGTATTCGTAAAGCCATCGAATTCTGGTTCATCAGTAGGTGTAAGTAAAGCTGAAAATGATGAAGAACTAAAAAATAGTATACAAGAAGCAGCAAAATATGACACTGAAATATTAATTGAACAAGGAATAAATGGAAAAGAGATTGAATGTGCTGTACTTGGAATAGATGATGTAAAAGCAAGTTGCGTGGGGCAAATTTTATCAGCAGACGAATTTTATGATTATGATTCAAAATACAAAAATGCAGAGTCTAAGACAATAATTCCGGCAGACGTTTCAAAAGAAATTTCAGAAAAAATAAGAAAAACAGCAATAAAAGCGTTTAAAGCAGTTAAAGGAAGTGGTTTGGCAAGGGTCGATTTCTTTGTAGATAAAGAAACAGATGAAATTTACTTAAATGAAATAAACACAATGCCAGGTTTCACAAACATAAGCATGTACCCAAAATTGTGGGAAAATTGTGGATTACCATACTCGGAATTGCTAGATAAATTGATTGAACAAGAGCTATAAAATTTTGCTCTTGTTCAACTGGATTTGAGTCGAAAAGAAAGGAATATAAAAATGGAAGATATAGAAAAAATGAAGGAAGAACTAAAACAAAGACTATCAGAAAAAAGATACATACATTCGATAGGAGTAATGGAAATGGCCGAAGAACTCGCAAAAATATATGGTGTAGATGAAAATGAGGCGAGAGTAGCAGGGCTTTTACATGATATTGCAAAAGAAATTCCGGAAGACGAAAAATTGAAATATATAGAAGAAAATGGAATAGAAATAGACGAAATAGAAAGAAAAAGCTCTACTATATTACATGGAAAAATAGGGGCACACATTGCAAAAACACTATATGGCGTAAGCGAGCAAATTCAAAAAGCAATAGAATATCACACAGAAACAAGCCCAGAAATGGACAAGCTAGCAAAAATAATATATGTGTCAGATAAAATAGAAAGAAATAGAAAGTCAGAAAAATTTGATTTAGATGCTGAACGTGAACTTGCAAGGAAAGACTTAGATGGAGCTGTTTTGTTTATAATAGATGCAAGTATAGAAAAGCTTGTAAAAAACGGAAAACTAATGCATCCTACAATAATTGAAACAAGAAATAAATTACTAATAGAAAGAATATAAAATAATTTTGAAATAAAATAGAAACTTTTGTAAAAAAATTGTAATAAATGTTATGAAAAACCTTTTAAACCTTCGCAAAGTATGATATAATGCAAGCACCATGAGGCGGGGGGATAGCAAATGATTTTCAAGGACTATTACAAGATACTAGGATTAGATACAAATAAAGTTAGCGCGGAAGAAATAAAAGTAGCATATAGAGAGCAAGCCAAAAAATATCATCCGGATTTAAATTCTGGTGATAACAGATATGAAGAGCGTTTGAAAGATATAAATGAGGCATATAAAAATTTATCAGATGCAAATACAAGAAGAAAATATGATAGAATGTGGTATTCTCGCATCGGAAGAAAAAAGAATAAGGTTGCAAAACAACAAGAAGCAAAGAAAACGGCTACGAGAAGCGAAATTTTAAATGTTTTATTTGGATTAGAGAGCAATACTAATGAAAAAGAACAAACAAAGCAGAGAAAATCAAAGATGCCAGTTCAAGGTGAAGATGTTGAGACTGAAATACCTATAACAATATATGAAGGTTTTTTTGGTCAAACTAAGAAGATTTCTTTACGAACAGTTAATGGTAAAATGAAAAACTTTGAAATAAATATTCCTGCCGGAATCAGAAACGGAGAGAAAGTAAGATTAATCGGTCAGGGAAAACCAGGAGAAAATGGTGGAAAAAATGGAGACTTATTAATAAGAATAAATGTAGCAGAAGACAAGCAATACAAATTAGTTGGTTCTGATATTTATACAGAACTAAATATAAGCCCTTGGGAAGCAGTATTAGGTGCAAAAGTAGAAGTCAATGCAATAGATGAAACAATTGGAGTTTATATACCACAAGGAATAGAGACGGGCGAAGAAATTTGTATAGATAATAAAGGATATAAAGACAATAAAGGTGGAAGAGGTAAATTTATTATAAAAATAAAAATAATGATTCCAAAGAAGATATCAGAAAAAGAAAAAGAGATTTATAGACAGTTGAAAAAGATTTCAAAATTTAACCCACGTGAAATATAGACATAAACGGGTAACATAAATATATTGACATATTCTAAAATATAAGTTATAATATAAGAGTATGCAGAAGAAAAGATATGGAAGAAGTTTCATATAGAAAGAGGTGTAACAGATGGACCAAATACATGGAAAACATTTTAGTATCACAGATCCACAAAATGTAAGCACAGTAATATATCAAATAAACAAAAATCTAATTAATGTGGAGGAAAATGCACCAAAGTTTACTTTGGAAAGACTGAAATGCAGAGAAGAATTAGTAGGTCAGAATAAAAAGAAAACATTTTTTGTTGATGAGCCACAAAATGGAGATAATCAATTAATAATATTATCTTTTGGACAAGACAGGGTAGTAGTTAATATGGGATTACTTAATAAAGATGAAATAAGAATATCAAAAAGGCCAGTTCCAGTTAAGTTCGATACAATATATTCTGAGCAAGAAACAGAATATAAAGATGTTAGATATACACCAAATTTTCAAAGACCTATTACAATAATTGATCCAGAAACAACAGAAGAAGTTAAACCATTAGTTTACTTTGATAAAGATACAAATGAAGTTAGAGGAAAATGTAAATTAAAACCATATAAACCTTATTTCATTTTTGAAATAAGAGAAGATAATAATTAAGGGGGAACTTAAATGCGTGAAGAAGTAAAAGAATCTACAAATGGGGGTTCAGAATATATTTTAGGCTGCGGAACATTATATCTAAATGAGAAAGAAAAGGAATTTAATATTCCACCAAAGGAAATGAAAGTGTTAAGTGACTATTTGAAAGATTTAAAAGATCCAAGTAAAAGCATTAGAATTGCACTACAAGATGAAAGAGAACAATCTGTTAGAAGAGCTATAGAGAGAGAAGAAAAATAATAAGGGTGAGAAACTTATGGATAAATTAAAGAGAGCGATTGATGAGAATAAAAAATACTTAATACTATTTCTAGCACTTTGGATAGTGCTAGAGATAGTATTAATTGCGCCTATGGCAGTTGCAATAGCGGAAAGTACTACCGTAGATGGAAAATTTGAGCTTGCAAATTTTATTGAAAATTTTGGAAAAGAGGTATCTAGTTTTTCTGCCATAACAAGGATGGGAAATGTAGGAGCTTGGGGACATTTTAAAAATGGAACAATATGGCTTGCTGTTTTATGCATCATAGGAACTATAGTTGGAATAGTAAAATCTAAATCTAATAATAAATTTAAAGGGAAAGAGAATGGATCAAGTGATTGGTGCACAGGTGGAGAACAATATAAAATTTTAAATAGAAAAAAAGGTATAATACTTGCTGAAGACAATTACTTACCTGTTGATAAAATAGGAAATGTCAATGTACTAGTTGTCGGTGGTTCTGGTTCTGGTAAATCATCTTCATATTCAATTCCAAATGCGTTTCAAATGTTAGGATCATACGTATTTACAGATCCTAAGGGAGAATTATATGACCAAACCTCTGGGTATTTAAGAAAAAATGGATACGATATAAAAGTATTAAACCTAGTAAATCCAGAAAATAGCGATGGATATAATCCATTAATGCATATAAAAAGTAATATAGACGTCGATATAATTGCTAATACAATTATAAAAGGGCAAGATTCAGAAGGAAAAGGTTCAGATCCATTCTGGGATAATAACGCAGAAATGTTATTAAAAGCTCTTATATATTATCTAAAAGATATGAGACCACCAGAGGAAAGAAATTTAGCTTCTTGTGCGGAACTTGTTAGAGCTGCAAGTGCTAAGGGTGGAAATAGTATTTTATCAGAGTTAATAAATGAATTGCCAGCGGATCACCCAGCTAGAACAAACTTTAAGTCTGTTGAAATTGCTTCAGATAAAACATTCGACTCAATATTGAGTACATTGCAATCTAAACTAGGAAAATTCGACTCAGAGGAAATTGCGTCTGTAACATCAACAGATACAATACATTTTGAAGATATAGCTGACCATAAGACTGCACTCTATGTAATTTCATCAGATACACATACGGCGTATAATTTCCTTTTAACAATATTTTTTGCGCAGATGATACAACAGCTTTATAATTATGCAGATCAAAATGGTGGAAAATTAAAAACAAAAACATACTTTATTTTGGATGAGTTTGCTAACATTGGTCAAATTCCAGATTTCGATAAAAAAATATCAACGAGTAGAAGTAGAGGAATATCTTTTAGCGTTATATTACAGAACTTAGATCAATTAGAAGCTGTTTATGAAAAATCATATGAAACTATTATGGGTAACTGTGATACGCACGTATTTTTAGGAAGTAACTCATTTAAAACTGTTGAATACTTTTCAAAACAACTTGGTGAAACAACAATAGAAAGAGATACCAAGTCAACCAATAGAGATAAAAACTTTTCAAGACAAGGATATAGTACATCTGACCAAGTAATGGGAAGAGCTTTAATGACACCAGATGAATTAAGAAGAATGAGCAATGATAAATGTATTATATTTGAAAAAGGTATAAAGCCAGTAATGGCAGATAAATTCTACTATTTTAAGAAGCCTTACATGAATAATGCGTTGAATGCTAACAAACTTGATCATAACAGATACTATGCTGATGGAAGAGGAGAATGGAGAAAATTTAATCCGGCAAATCCTTATAGTATGGATGGAATCCCAGATGAACAAAGTTTAAAAGTAGGTTCTTTAGATGACTTGTTTGAAAAAGATGATGACTCAAAAATAGAAATTCCGAAAGCAGGAGTTAATGAAAATAGTTATGAGCCACCAATAGAAAAAACTGCTAATAATGCACCAAAAGGACAATTTAGAGAAGAAGCTCCAACATTACCAATGGAGGAAAATGCACAAGACGATGACTTATTTTCACAAGACCTACAAGCAGAATTAGAAGCAAAGTTTGATGAATTGTTTGGAAGTGTTGATTCGAATAAGAAAAATAATTAAATGATAAAGAGTTATATATTTTTATATATAGCTCTTTTTTTGTGCTATAAAATAGTTAAATAAAATTTGTCAAAATATGTAACACAAAATAGAGAACAAATGTTTTAAAAACTATTGACTTAACCTTTTTATTATGATATAAGTTATATAAATTTGAGTAAAGAGAAGTGATTATTATGAAATTTATACATACTGCAGATATACATTTTGATAGCCCTTTTGCAACCTTAACTGGAAAAGGACAATTTGCGCAAGAGAGAAGATTAGAACAAAGAAAAGTTATGAAAGAAATGGCGGAATACATAAAAGAAAATAATATTCCATATTTTTTTATTGCAGGAGATTTATACGAACAAGATTACATAAAAAAGAGCACTATAGAATATGTAAACCAATTGTTTAATGAAATTCCTAATACAAAAGTATTTATTACACCAGGCAATCATGATCCATACATAAAAAATTCATTCTATAAACAGTTTAAATGGAGTGAAAATGTACACATATTTACTAACGAAATAGAAGTAATAGAAGATGAAAATGTTGATATATATGGCTATGGGTTTAATGATTTTTATATGGCTAAAAAATCTGATCAAATACACATAAAAAACAGACAAAAAATTAATATTTTGATAACTCACGGAAGTCTTGACAGTGGAACTGAAGAAAATAGAGAATACAATCCACTAACGACTAAAGAATTAAGAGAATTAGGTTTTGATTATGTTGCATTAGGACATATACATAAAAATAATTTTAAAAATGATGGAAAAATAATATATCCTGGTTCTACCATAGCAATGGGATTTGATGAATTGGGTGAACATGGAATGGTAACAGGAGAAATTTCTAAATTAGGAA
>ENA-OOQO01000111-OOQO01000111.1-human-gut-metagenome-genome-assembly--contig:-NODE-111-length-53582-cov-2.267360_pt1 | contig 53582 bp, 55 predicted proteins | sample MGYA00241088_ERZ501162 | MGnify/ENA primary metagenome ERZ501162 (study PRJEB25962, sample SAMEA2042497) | human gut metagenome | biome: human gut; feature: human-associated habitat; material: faeces... | reverse complement strand
TTAATATTTCATTTTCAACACAATAATTTACATTTCCTATATATTCTCCATTTTGAAATCTATTAGATGCATTATATATGATATTTACAACTTGTCTATACCAATTATTTAAAACATCTTCATAATACACAGTCAATTTCATATTAATTGTACTGTTCAACTCTAATGATAAAAAATGATTACTTTCAATTTTTTCACCTTTTTCAATTACAATAACATTATTTTTTCCTGATAATCTATATGTTGAGTTTGTTACATCGGATTCGTAATCAATAATAATGTTTTTTACACTATTTAAGCCAATATTTTTTAATGAAAAATTTAATTCAAATGTTTCTCCATATTTTACTGATGTTATTATTCTGTCAGATGAATTTCTTTCACATTTTCTTTCCGTATCAATACAATATTTTAATAATGGCATATTTTGAATTCTTAAATTTTCTTTATCTCTTCTTTCATTGTCTTCATTATTTTTTCTTATTTGAATAAATGCAATATATATAGAAGCTGTAACTCCTATTACTGATGAAACAATTGTGGATACATATGTAAATAAAAAACCTAACCAATTTTGACTGTCTATATTTTTCATTAAATTCAGTCTAGATGGAATATTCCATAAATCCAAATAATATAGGATTATTGGTATAGCAACTATAATTACATAGAATATGAATATTATCTTTTCTCCTCCTGTTTCACATTTTTTATAATTTAATCTTACAAATATAAAAATCACCACTGCTATTACAATAAATGATATTACTTCAACTATCATATTAAACCTCCTATCAAAAAAGCAAAATACTTATGCATTTCATACATTAATATTTTGCTTTTCTTGTGTATTATTAATTTGTATATTTTTCTTCGTCTTCCGCAACTCTGCTTAAATTATTACTCTCTTCATCAGTAACCTTATATTCAATGCCATCATCATTTCTATCAGTAGTCCCAAGTCCAAAATATTTTTCAAAAAACTTCTTAACTTTTACTATAATATTTTCTTTTTTTTCTGCCCTATTACCTCCACCAAATCTTCTCATAGGTGGTAATATTTTTTCTATATCTGTTCCATTTGTTTTAACTTGTCCATCTCTAAAAGCATTATCTAAAAACTTTCTAGTTTCTTCTTCATTCAAATTTTCATCATTAATTATTTTCTTTAAGTCTATTTCTTTTTGTTCTTTTACAAATTTACCCCAATCATCCATAACATTTGTATCAGCATTTATTTTTGAAATAAATCCATCTATCAATTCTTTCTTTGAACGAAGTGCTAAACTTGATTTTATAGCTTTATCAATAGTTCCAAGTATTTCTTTATCTTCACAATTAGATTGATGATATTTTGCAACTAGCATTAAAATGTAGTCTATGTTTACTTCTACTTGTTTTACAAGTTCCATTTCAAATACTATATCATCTTTTATACTTTCTTTTTCTCCGTCATCTTTTTGTTTATATTTTTGATATAAATCAACATACATTCCTGTGTAGTCTTGAAAATCTCTTTCAGATAATATTTCGTTTCCAGCAAATTTATCAAATGATGATAATATATTTCTTAATCTTAATATATTTCCTATTGACGCTATAAAGTCTTTTTCAGCTTTTTCTCCAACAACTTGTACTCCTAGCGGATATTTTTGTAATAGCATTGCTATTCTTTCTTCATATCCTATTCGCTTTTTGCCATTATCGTCTTCATATCCATAATAATAATCTTCATAAGATTTTAGTAATACAATTCCTGTTGCATTTTTATCTCCGAATAATGCTATTGCATCATTTGTTGCCTCTTGTAAGTTTCTAAAGCATACAATGTTTCCATAAGTTTTTACAGAATTTAATATACGATTTGTTCTTGAATAAGCTTGTATTAATCCATGTTGTTTTAAATTTTTATCTACCCATAATGTGTTTAACGTAGTAGCATCAAATCCTGTTAAAAACATATTTACTACTATTAGTAAGTCAATTTCTCTATGTTTTACTTTATCTGATAAATCTTTGTAATAGTCCTGAAATCCGTTTCCTTCTGATGAGAAATTTGTCTTGAATTTTTTATTGTATTCGTCTATTGCAAAGTCTAAAAATTCTCTTGAACTTTTATCTAATAAATTCGTTTCAAATCCTTCGTCATCTAATATTCCATCTGAAGTATCTTCTTCATTTTGTGCATAAGAATAAATTGTAGCAATTGTTAAGTCCTTTTGTTTTTCTTCTAATTGTTTCTTAAATTCTAAATAATATTTTTTTGCCATTGGTATTGAAGCTACTGCAAACATCGAGTTGAATCCATTTACTCTTTGTCCTTTTAAATCATAAAATGAATTTCTTTTTGTTTTCTGATCAAAGTGTTCTATTATGTATGAAACTACATTTGATACTCTCTCTGATGATGATAGTGCTTCTTCTGTATTTATTGCTTCTACTTCTTTATCTGTCATTCCTTCTTTGGCTTTTATTGTGTTTATATAATCAATTCTAAATGGTAATACATTTCCATCATTTATAGCATCTACTATTGTATATGTATGTAATTTTTCTCCAAATGCTTGCTCTGTTGTACAAAAATCCGGATTTGTTGTTCTTCCGGCATTTTTTGCAAATATTGGTGTTCCAGTAAATCCAAATAAATGATAATTTTTGAAGTTTTGTACTATCATTTTGTGCATATCTCCAAATTGAGAACGATGGCATTCATCAAATATCAATACCAGATGTTTCTGATATACTGGATGATTTTTGTTTCTTTTTACAAATTCACTTAATTTTTGAATTGTTGTTACTATTATTTTTGATGTTGTATCTTCTAATTGCTTTTGAAGTACTTTTGTACTTCTGTTCCCGTTTGCTGCTCCTTTTTGGAATCTATCATATTCTTTCATTGTTTGATAGTCCAAATCTTTTCTATCTACGACAAATAATACTTTATCAATATATTCTAATTTACTTGCTAATTGTGCAGTTTTAAATGATGTTAATGTTTTTCCAGATCCAGTAGTATGCCAAATATACCCTCCTGCTTCAATTGTTCCCATCTTCTTATAATTTGTTGCTACTTGAATTCTATTTAATATTCTCTCTGTTGCAACAATTTGATATGGTCTCATTACAAGTAGTAATTCTTCTGATGTAAATACACAATATTTTGTTAATATATTTAAAATTGTATGTTTTGCAAAAAATGTTCTTGTAAAATCAACTAAATCAGATATTACTTTGTTATTGCTATCAGCCCAAAATGATGTAAATTCAAAACTATTGCTTGTCTTTTTACTTTTATTTCTTGTTGATGTTTGTTCTTTTATGTGACTTTCTCTTGTTGTATTTGAATAATACTTTGTACTTGTACCATTTGAAATTACAAATATTTGAATATATTCATATAATCCACTTCCAGCCCAAAAACTATCTCTTTGATATCTATTTATTTGATTAAATGCTTCTTTTAGTGCTACTCCTCTTCTTTTTAATTCTATATGTACTAAAGGAAGTCCATTTACTAATATTGTAACATCATATCTATTGTCATAATTTCCACTATTTTCTACATATTGATTAATAACTTGTAATCTATTATTATGAATACATTTTTTATCTATTAGAGTTATGTTTTTACTTGTTCCATCATCTTTTTTTAGAACTTGAATATTATCTTCTTGTATTTTTCTAGTCTTTTCAACTATCCCATCATTATTATTTGCAATAGAATCATTGAAAAATCTATCCCATTCGCTATCTGTAAATTTATAATCATTTACTATTTCAAGTTGTGTACGAAGATTTTTTATTAATGATTCTGAATCGTGAATTTCTAAATAGTCATATCCTTGTTCTGTAAGCAGTCTTATAAATTCATTTTCTAATGCTTGCTCACTTTGATAGCTGTCTGATTTTCTTTTTATTGGTTCATATTCTGTTACTACTGTGGAATCGTTCATTTCCATTACTACATTATATTTATTCATTTACTTTTAACTCCTTAAATGTTAATAGCTTGTCTCTATAATATTCGTATTGTTTCTGTCTTGCTTCTATTTCGGCTGGTAGACCATCCATCAAGCTATTACATATTTTATCAAAATTATCTAATACTTCCACCACTCTTTTTTGTATATCCTTACTCGGTATTGTGATTTTTACTTTATTCAATGTTGCTTGTGTTAAGCTAGGAATACCACCTGCAATATTTAACTTTTCTAAATGTTCATTTTGTAGATAATAATAAACATATTTAGGAATAACCTCATTTTCCTTTATCTCGGTATAAAATATAGTATCGACATTCCAAAAAGGCTCTTCAACATAATATATCTTATCTAATGATCCCTTTCTTGGAATTAAAACAGATGGCTTATCATATACAAAATCATCAACATAAGTCATGACTCCTCCTGTTCCATATACAGGATATTCTCCTTTTTTTAAGTGTTTATAATCTTTACCATTTTTTATTTTTAATATATCTTCTAGTGTGAGATTTTTGCATTCAACTTTATTTGTTTCTTTTATTAATCGGTTTCTATAATATTCATATTGCATTTGTCTAACTTTCAGCTCTGCTGAAAGTAATGCTGAAAGTAATGTGAAATCGTCCAAAATATGGACAATTTCGCATTGTACCTCCAACGGAGGTACAGGAATGCGAATTTTATCAAAATCACTAACAGATAAAAACGGTTGACTTCCTTTTTTATATGATGGCAAATTTAAAGTAGTTAATACATAATATAGATATTGTGAATTTACCATTGTTTTATCCACAACTTCAGCTATTGTTCCATTATATGTTACAAAGCATTTTTTCTTACATCTATTTACCATACCAACTGCACCAATATGCCCAATTATTGTAACATCTTCACAATTATATTCATTAATATGTGATACAATTCCATTTGCACCATACACATCATAAATTCCTCCAATGTCTTCAGGAATTCTATTGCCCTTCCCATAATAAAACTTAAATAATTTTTTATTTTTTAATTCTTCAAACCTGACTCCATTAGGGCATAATCTTTCTATTAATTCATCTATTTTACTCATTTATTTCATCTCCTATCACTACATTTGGTATCTTATATGTTGAAGATATTAACATTGTATTCATTTTTGAGGCTATTACATAATTCCAGGGTATTAGTCCTAAAATGTAAGGTATATTTTCTAATTTTATAACTTCACATTTTTCGCCATATACAAAAATAACATATTTTATTTTATCTTTAAATTCATACATATATTTTAATATCTTTTTATCCCTAGACATTCTATAACAATTTAATTTTTCAGGTTTTCTTAAATCCCCATTACTCATTCCATCAATCCAATACTCGTAAACATTTTCATACATTTCAAGTGCCATATCTGAATATTGAATCATAAATATAGATACATCTTTCTTTCCTTTATATTTTTGAAAACCTTCCAAATGACTATTCCAATTTTTCATAAATGAATTAACAAGATATTTATGGCTATGTTCAGGATACTTCATTGTCCAATGTTTAGATGTAAAATTTTTATCAGCCTGAATTTTTAACTTTTCTTTTCTAATTTTACCTTCAAATTTATTTATTTCTTTTATATGTTCTGAGCCTTTACCTATTTCTTCTTTTGAGGATGTTATTTGAAAGTGCTCAATAAATCCATTATCAAATATAAAATCAGGAAATTTACTTAATTCTTCATTTGCTTTAGTTTCATTTAAAATCTGATTTAGCTCTTCTACTTCTTCATAATTTAAACCAAAGAACCTATGTGGATAATTATTCCTACAATCCAATTTTACAATTTCTAAACATTTTTGCTCTTTTTCTCCTCTCATAAACTTTACACCTCGATTTCTGAAATAATCTTCTTTATTTCTTCACGAAGTATATTTTCTCTTGTAACTATTTCATCTATTTCTTTATTTAAAACATCAATATCAATTTTCTCTCTAGTATCTTCTTTTTCAACATAAGTAGAAACAGATAAATTGTAATCGTTTTCTCCTATTTCTTTATTTGAAACTAATTTTGATACATAATCAATATCTTTTCTATCTGTAAAAATTTTCACAACATTTTCTATATTTTCGTCTGTCAATTTATTATTGTTTGTAACTTTTACACATTCTTTTGTTGCATCAATAAATAATGTGCTATTATCTTTTTTACTTTTCTTTAAAACCATGATGCATGTTGCTATTGATGTTCCAAAGAATAGATTGTCTGGTAATTGTATAATGCAATCCACAAAGTTATTATCAATTAAATATTTTCTTATTTTTTGTTCTGCTCCACCTCTATATAAAATACCTGGAAAACAAACTATTGACGCTGTTCCATTTGTTGCAAGCCATGAAAGTGAATGCATTATAAATGCAAAATCTGCTTTTGATTTTGGTGCTAGTACACCTGCTGGTGAATAACGTGGGTCATTTATAAGTACTGCGTTATCATCTCCAGCCCATTTTATAGAATATGGTGGATTTGAAACTATAACCTCAAATGGTTCATCATCCCAATGTTGAGGAGAAACTAATGTATCTTCACATGCTATATCAAATTTATCATAATCAATATCGTGTAAAAACATATTTATTCTGCAAAGGTTGTATGTAGTTAAATTTATTTCTTGTCCATAAAATCCATTTCTTACATTATCTTTTCCTAATATTTTTGCTGATTTTAATAACAAAGAACCAGAACCACATGCTGGGTCATATACTTTATTAACTGATGTTTTTCCAACAATAGCTAATCTTGTTAATAATTCACTTACTTCTTGAGGTGTATAAAATTCTCCTCCTGATTTTCCAGCGTTAGATGCATACATTGACATCAAAAATTCATAAGCATCTCCAAAAGCATCTATTGAGTTATCTTTATAATTTCCAAGTGGAATATTAGCAATACCATCTAATATTTTTACTAATTTATCATTTCTTTTTGCAACAGTTGCGCCTAATTTATTACTATTAACATCAATATCATCAAATAAACCTGCAAAATCTTCTTCACTTTCTGCTCCCTTTGCTGAGTTTTCAATATTATTAAAGATTTTTTCTAATGTTTCATTTAAATTTTCATCATCTTTAGCTTTTTTACATACATTAGCAAATAATTCTGATGGTAATATGAAGAAACCTTTTTCATTTACCATCTCTTTTCTAATTGTTTCTGCCTCTTCATCTGATAATTTTGCATAGTCAAAGTTATCATCTCCTGCTTTTCTTTCGCCTTCATTTATGTAATTAGTCATATTTTCTGATATGTATCTATAAAACATTATTCCTAATATATATTGTTTAAAATCCCAACCATCAACTGATCCTCTTAAATCATCTGCTATTGACCATATTGCTTTGTGCAATTCTTCTCTTTCTCTTATATTTCTGTTTTCCATAAGTTTCCTCCGTTAAATCTAATTATCCTATTTATTTTATATCACATAATCCAATTTTTAACAATAAAAATCCCAATATTTTAAGCTATTTTGTCGAAAAAGTTTTTTATAATTTCTAATATTTTTTTACCACTTATTTTGTAACTCATTAATCACATTTCATATCTTTCCTAGTTATTGTTTCACTTCACTTAAATCAACAGTATAAATTTTCCCACTATTTGCCAAATAAGTTAATTGATTTAGATTATTTCCTATTCTTCTGAGCTCTGATACCACTTCATTTAATCCATCAACTATAACTATCTCTTTATCTAAACCTTGTTTAATCAAATATTTTGATAAACTAAGTTTAGCAACTTCGCTTTTCTCAATCAATTTTTTCTTCTCTTTTTCACTAACTCTAATTGTTATAATTTTATCTTTCTTCAATTTATAATCTCCATTTCATAAAAGGGTTTGGGACATTCCCAACTATCAAGAACCCTTTGTGTACACAAGGGGGAATCTTGCTAAAAATATTTCTCTTATTTTAGTTCTTTTTACTCCAAAACAATGTAAAAAGAAAAGTGACATTTTTATCTGCCACTAATCATTTCACATCTAAAGTGATTTAGCTTATACTCCAGTCATTTCAACCATTTCAGAGTAATTCCCTAATTAGGGAATCGCTCATTCTATGGTCATCATCCTTAATTTCAATACCACCACACATTTCATATAATCTTGAAATTATTGAATCAACAATACTATAATTTCTATTTATACATAATCTTTCTCTTAATTGATTTCTGTTATAATTTGTGGTTATAACAATCGGCAAATAATTATTATCTATTATTCACTATCAAAAATAATTTTTCTAATACCCATTCTGTTGGCTTTTCTTTTACTAAATCATCAATTACCAAAAGATCCACACTAGAATATAAATTTAAATAGTCTTTATCAGAAACTTCTGAATCGCTATATGAATCTCTAATAAAATCTAACAATTGTATTAAAGTTCCAAATATTACTGATTTTCCGTTCTTATAATTTCATTTGTTCTAAATTTACTAATTCATTTTTCCTAAAAGTCATTTTCAATAAGCATGGAGAATTTATAGCCAACTCATTTTCCTTGTATTCAAGATTTAATCTTTCGTTTACTTTGCAAAAACTTAACAAATAGAATTTTATTGTTCCACCATGACTTATAACAGCTATTCTCTTTCCTTTATATTTCTCAAGTATTTCATTAAAAAATTCATTCATCCTTTTATTAGTATCATTTGCACTTTCACCATCGCGAGTTTTAAATTCTGGAAAGGCTAATTGTTCACGAGATGGATCTCTGGTTTCTTTATTATTCATAAATTTTGCTAAATCACCCATATTTCCAAGTTTTCTTTCACTCAATCTTTTATCTATGTTATATTGTAAATTGTTCTTATATGCTATATATTTTGCAGTAGCTTTTGCTCTTGTATAGTTGCTTGTCCAAATAACATCAAGATTTTGTAATTCTGTATTTTCGCTTAATTTCTTAGATTGCTCTTCTCCTTTTATAGACAATATTTCTTTTTCATTAATCATTTGAGAATTTTCATTTGTGTTTCTAATCCCATTTTCCTCAACTGTATCAGCATGTCTAATTAAATAAATAACGGTATCATTCATTTTAAATAGCTTTCTCCTCTTTTTTATATTATATATTTTTTTATTTGTAAAATATTACTAAAGTTCAAATTTGTATAAAGTTTCACCTGTTTTTAATTTTTTTATAAAAATTGCTCCAAACTTTTCATAATAATTTTTTAAGTCTGTTTTTAGATATATTGTTGTAAATCCTCTATTTTTTGCCTCTTTTAATATGGCATCATTTAATATTCTAGAATATCCTTTTTTCTATATTCTTTTTTTACATACATTGTAGCATACCACGGCTTTAGTTCTTTTTCTTCTTCACAATCTTTTGGAAATATAGATATAAATCCTATCAACTTATTATTATCTACTAAAATTAACTTGCAAAAAAATTCATCATTAAATGCATTATAAATTTTCTCTTTTTTTCTTTCTATTCTACATTTTCTATTTTCTTCTTTATTGTCTGCCCATTCATCATATTCTAATTTTGCAACTTCATCTAAATATTCTAATTTATTTTTTAAATTATATATTTGCATATTTTTTCTCCATATTACGTATATAATTATCAGCCTCATCTCTAGATTTAAAAATAAATATACTATGATTCATTTTATATTTATCCAATAACTTATAAATTTGTGGCAACTTTTCGTTAGTAAAATTAATAATGCATTGTTTAAAATTTTCATCTAGTTTCTCTTCTACCCAAGGCAAATCGTCTCTTTTTTGACCGATTCGTGATTTTGCACCTTCAAGGCAAACTTGAGTTGGAAAATCCAACAAAAATATAGTATCACATTCATTTATTCTTAATTCTAATGTTTTTTGATAATTTCCATCTATAATCCATTTATCCGTTTTAAAGATTTCTTTTAATTTTTCTTCTAGCTCTTCTTTTGTAATATGTGTACCATCTTTTTTATGATATAGCATATCTATGTGATATAATGGTAATTTAGTAATATTTTTTAACTTTTTAGAAAATGAACTTTTTCCGGCACCAGGACTTCCAATAACAATTATTTTTTCCATTTTTTTCTCCTTCATTTACTATTTATATTTAACATTATAACATATTTTTTAATTTAATCTATATTTTCCCTACATTTTCCGATTTTTCCACTCATATCCCCTGTCGGGTTTTGTTTTCCCATCAAAAAATGTTACAATAAAAACATAGTAATACAAACAATTACTAAAAACAACCGAAAGGAGGCAAAAAAGTGACAGGTAGTATTGAAAAGCGAGGAAAAAACAGTTACAGGCTAGTAGTATTCAAAGGATACGACCTAGATGGCAGACCAATAAGACATCAAAAAACAATACACTGCAAGAAAAAATCGGAAGCACAAATAGAACTTGCAAAATTTCTAACAGAAGTAGAGAGTGGACTAATAGTAGACGGAAACATCCCAACATTTGCACAATATGTGGAAATATGGACAAAGGATTATGCATTAAAAGAACTAGCACCATCAACTTATTATAGATACAAACGTATGTTAGAAACAAGAATCACTCCATATTTTGAACATTATAAACTAAATAAAATCAAGCCAACAGACATAATGAAATTTTATGATTTGCTTGAAGAAGATACTCAAATTGTTAGAAGAAAAAACAACAATGGAAAGAAAACAAGAAAACCACTATCTCAAAAGACAATATTAGAACATCATCGTTTGCTATCGGCAATGCTTCATAAAGCAGTATATTGGCAACTTATTGTAAGCAATCCTGCTGAACGTGTTCAACCACCGAAAACATCTAAGCCATTAAGACGTCATTATGATGAAGATCAAACTAAAATTCCTGTTGATAATTTGCAAAAGTTAAAAGGCAATCAAATTAAATATCGTACTGCAATTTTACTTGATATTTTTACTGGTGCAAGGCTTGGTGAACTTGTTGGGCTTGAATGGAGTGATATTGATTTTAAAAATAGTATTATTAATATTAATAAGTCTAGTCAATATCTTTCTGAAAAAGGAATTTTTACTAAGGCACCTAAAACAGAAAGTTCAATAAGAGATGTTGCAATACTTGATTTTATCGTTTCTTTACTTGAGGAATATAAGTTATGGTATGATGAACAAAAATCGATTGTAGGCGATTTTTGGTGCGAATCTAATAGGCTATTTGTTCAAGATGATGGTAAACCTATTCATCCATCTACAATTAGTAAATGGTTTGAACAGTTTGTCAAAAAGATTGGATTGCCTGTAATTAATTTTCATGGTTTAAGACATACAAATGCAACTCTTCTTATTTCTCAGCAAGTTGATGTTGCAACAGTATCTGCTAGGCTTGGTCATGCACAAATTACTACTACATACAATTTCTATGTTCACCCACAAAAATCTCATGATAGGACTGCTGGAAATGTATTAGAGAATTTGTTAATTTCAAGCAAGGCAAATTAGAAATTCAATATTATCTAAAAATCTTTTTTGTAACTCTCATATTTATATTTTTTTGATTTACTTTGTTGTAAAAATGACTTTAAGAATTTTTATGAAATGAGATTTTCTTAGAGGTTCTATGTCAATTGGGAAGTTGATCCCCAATTTTTCCCCAATTTGACATAATAGTGCTATTTTTAATCATTATAGCAACCAATTTGAAGGCAGCAAAAAATCGCCACAACCACTCAAGCTGTAACGATCAAATCAAAATTGTAAAGCAAAATTATTTCAAACTCGCCTTAGAGTTATGAGCGCGAATAGGCCAATATTTAGAGATATTTCAAAAATCTTCAAAATGTTGTAAAGTGTTACAGCTCTAAGGGTATCTTTGTTTTAACTTATTCTAAAATATCGTGAAATATTGCGATATATTGTTCGCTTTTAAGATTTTCGCCGCTTTTCCGCCGTTTATTTTTATGGAATATATTGGTACTTTCATGGTATGTATGAAAACTTTTTCCGCTTTTTTTGGTTGACCAATGGTTGTCATTTGGTATACCAAAATCACTTCTAGATGTATACATTCCGTATACGGCACGTCGACGGATCGTTGACGGAAATATTCTTTCTATTCTTCCTGGTCGACCAATGGTATACCAGATGATAGCCAACCGAATACAATTTTGAAAGATCATGTATACATTTAGTTGACAAGAAAAAAAGCAGATAAATTACCTGCTTAAATTTTTTATTTTATTTTTACTCTTAAGTTATCAATTAAAGCATTATAGTTGTCTATTATATTTTTATCATCTGATTCAATAAAATTGTTCATTCTTTTTAATGTTTCATCTTCAAAAAATAATTTAACTTTTGCAGACTCAAATATTAGCATACTCTTTATCTCATTGCTTCTATTTCTATAATACTCACTTGCTAAATCAATTAATCTTAATGAAATATCAATTCTTGTTTCATACAATTTAGTCTTTTTAGAATTCTTATATTCAAGCCACTTTGAAAAATATCCTCCAATAAACACTGTAATTATTAAAGTTATTAATGCTTGAATTACAGTATTGTTAGAAAAATCTTTATCTGCCAATTTTAGTATTAAATCATAGATTAAATATCCCAAAAAAGCAAATAATGACATTCCTATTATAATTGCTACAATACTATATATCCAATATCCTTTTTTGTTTTCATTCATAATTATTATCCCTTTCTTTTTTTATACATATTATATCATATTTTTATTAGAAATACTTGACTTTTAGAGATTTTAAGTAATTAATAACAACAATTTTTAAGTAGGTAGCTTATGGGAAGTTATAGAAAAGTTGGCGATGATATTCTAAAAGAATGGTTGGATTTTAGAGAAGAAGAACTTGGTTCTCTTACTTGTAAAGAAGATAAAGAGCATTTTATTTATTTTGAAGAAATCTCAGAAGATATTTTAAATAATGTTTCTGGTAATAATATTGAATATGTAAAATCTCAATTAGAAAAGCTAGATGATAATATTATGGAGTATATGCATTATTGGTTTGAGAAGTATTATAGAAATGGTTTCTGCGATGCTGTAGAATTAATCTCGGGCTGTCTTAGGTGATTATATGAATCAATATAAGATATGTCCTAAATGTCATCAAAGATATATTCAGCATTCTGCTATTTCTAGAGTAGATAATAAAACCAATATATGTCCAACCTGTGGAATCAAAGAAGCATTAATTCAATTTATTAAACAACAAAATCCCCCAAGGAATTAGTTTTCCCTGGGGGGTTCTATTCTTGCAATAAAACATATAATAAATTGTCATAAATTTCAATAATTTTACATTCGAGTTAGTTCTAGGATCCATTCAATCCATCCTCTTACAGTTGATGCTCTCCTTTTATAAGTACTTTCACTTTCTATTTTATACAAATCACAATGTTTCATAATCTCAATTGTATCAATAGATAAAGGTTTCTCTGCTCTTTCAAAATACAATTTTAAATATTCATAAAAAACTTTATGATTTAATATTAGTTTTGCATATTCTAATTGTCTTTGCTTATATCTTAAACTTAAAATTTTTCTTCCTATATCTGTCAAATCAAATATTATATTTCCGTCTATTCTTTCTTTATTTATTAGGCCTAAATATCTTCCTGCATCAGTATAATAATTCGTTTGTCTTTCATCAAAAGCATAATTTTCGGTTATATCATTTTTTGTTTTTGGCTCATCTGATAATAATTCACAAAGGTTTATAACTCTTTCAAAAGAATCTGCTTGTGGAAAAGCTATTTCTGGTTCTTTTTCAAAATCTTTAATCCCGTTAAAAATATTTTCAATATCAGCAATTTCAATCTCTGTGTCTTCAATGCTATATTTTTTACTCTTTACAAATTTAATAGAACTATAATCATCATCATTTTCAAATTTATACTCATATACATTAAATATTCCATTTGAGTATACCATGTATATTGGACGAACTGGTTTATTGATTTTACTCTTCCAAAGTCTATAAGGATAATATAATTGTCTAACCATAAAATCATCTGAGATTACGTTTTTTGCTTCTATTAATGCCAAACTATTTACACCTTCAAATCCACCATCTATTTCAATTCTTGAATTTTGAACAGCTACATTAATATATTCATTTTCGCTTTCATTTTTATTTATTTTAAACTCAAAATTTCCAGATCCCATTTTTCCGCTTATAGTTGGAACAAGGTCTTCTTCATCAAGAAAATTTTCCAAGATTTGAGTAATATAAGCACAATTAATAGCTAGAGCTTCACTTGTAATATTATTATAGTCTAAACTTTGAATATACTCTGGGAAATTAATTTTTATTACTTCTTCATCTTCTGTTTTTTCAAATTCTTGGTAAGTTTGAAATTTTGCAATCATATAGCTGTTACTTGTAATAGGTAAAATTGCCAAGTTATTATCTTTAAACAATTCTGGTAAATTAGCACTATTATCAAATTTAGTCATAAGTCTTGCTTCTCTATATTCATTTATTTGCTTTGCAGTAATCTTAAAACATCCATTTCTATTTATTTCATCAAGAATATTATATTTTTCAAACAATAATTGCCAAGCTTCCTTGTTCGTTGCACATCTACTCATAGTTTCTTATTAACACCTCACTTATAGCTCCTCTATTATTTCCGTTACTATTAATTGCCCTTTTTGCTTTTATTGTTGCAATATTATAATCTTTATATAAATCTCTAATAAACTCACAATCAGAATTAGACAATAAGAATTTAACACCTTTCTTATTAAGTGAATCACATAAATCTTTTAATCTTATTTGTTCAGTTTTACCAAAGCCATTTTCATTATATCCTGTAAAATTTGATGTTTTTGATATTGGTGCATATGGTGGATCAAAATATACAAAATCTCCTTTTTTTGCATTTTTTAAAACCTTCTCAAAATCTCCATTCAAAAACTTAATATTTGATTCATTAAAATAATTACTTACTGCTTTTAGTGTTACTTCATTTACTATATTAGGATTTTTATAGCTTCCAAATGGAGAATTAAACTCACCCATACTGTTAACTCTATATAATCCATTATAACAAGTTTTATTTAAATATAAAATTCTTGCAGCTCTTTCTATGCCAGTTAATTTATTATATTTTTTTGGTTCTCTATCTAATTCTCTTACCTTATAATAACATTCTGAAGTATTAGAATATTCGTTTGGATTCGATAGTGTTTCAATTAATTCATCAACGTTGTTTTGTATAACACTATAAACATTTATTAATTCTTTATTAATATCGTTCACGATAGCTTGATTTGGTTGAAGTTCAAATAAAACTGCTCCACCGCCAACAAATGGTTCAAAATATGTATTAAATTTTTTTGGCGCATATTTCTTAATTTCTGGCAATAATTGTCTTTTTCCACCAACCCATTTTACAACAGGTGCAACTAATTTATTCTTCTTTTTGGCAGCCATTTTAAACCTCCTTTCAAAGTCAAAATCATAATATCATAAGATAAAAAAATAATCAATAGTTTATAGAACTTTTGTTTGTTTTTCTAATTTTTTTCAATAAAATACATGATCTTAGATTATTCATTTTTTCTATATATATGTCAAAATCACCGTAGTTTTCTAAATCATTTTCAAGAAGTTTTCCCTCATTTTTTCTATGAATGTAAAGATGATAATTCAAGTTAGTATAGCGCATACTTATTAAATCATGTTCTATATCAACAATTTCTTTATTTGGTTCTTTAAAAATTTTTGAAAGAGTTTTTTCATAATTTATTGTTTTATAATTTGTTTTAATCTCAAACGCAAATAAAAGAAGCCAAATCCTGTAATATAAAAATTACTAATCTGACTTCATTTTTTTAATTATTTAATTCTTTTTGAACCATTTCATCCATTGCTTCATAAACAAAATTATATATATCTTCTTCTGATGCTGCATCTATAAGTCTTACACTTCCATATAGGGATAATTTTTTGGTTACTTCTGAATAAATTGTTCCTTTACCATCATTGTATTTTATTTTATCTACATCAATTATATCTTTGTATTTCTCTACAATGTCTTTTTCAGCTTTCAATGCTCCAACAACAATTGTTTTTTCACTTGAATTTGACCTCCAGCTTAGTGTTCTAAAACGTTCTGGATTTTCAATTACAAATTTAGTTAAATGATATTTATCTTCATTTTTTTCGTCAATAGATAATTCCACTCTCAAATAACATCTTGCTAAAACATTGAAAAACAAACCTCTTCTTTTTCCTTGTTTAAACAACCAATGGTCTTCAAATGTTGTTTTCGAATTAATTTTCATGGCCTGAAGTGCAGCTCTATATCCAATAGTAAAGTTAAACCAACACCAAAATCTTTCATCTGTTAAAACATATCTTGGTAATTCTTTTAATGCTTCATATATCATTATTGAATTTTTAAAATCAACATTTTCATAATTGTCATCTACTAATAACTCTATATCATCAATTTTGTATTTTTTCTCTTCAAACAATTCACCATTATATATTAATTTTAGCCAATTAGAATCATCTTTTTCTTTAATTAAATAGTTGGCAACTTCTTCACTATTTTTATAAAGGGTTTCCAGTGCGTCTTCTGTAATATAACATATATTAATTTTATTCATCTTCTTCCTCCACATTTAATCTTTTTTTGATGGCTATTTCAAATAAGTCTTTTATTCCATTTAAATCTCCATCATTTAATAGTTTTTGAGCTAAAATCGATACATCAATATTTTTAAATATTTCTTCTGTAAATTCAACTTTAAATTGTTTTTTATATGCATTTTTCACAGAAATAAACCAATGATAATCCATTTCTATAGAATCCATATCATATTCATCAGTTTTTAGCTTGTCCTGCAAATCTTTCAAACAATATGTAAGTGCAGGAATAGCAATCATAGAGAAAATAATATTTTGAAAATTATCATTTTTTCTTAATATGTCATAATTGCTAAATTCTTGATCTGGTAAACTTATTACTATTTTCTTTGATTTCTTTTCGATTATCATGCCACTAGCAGATTTATCTCTTATAACTTGGAAAATAGAAGCAACTTTTTTATCAATACTTTCATCAAAATCGATAATTGTTGTATATCCATCATCTATAGCAACAATATCATTTTTGTCTAATTTAAAACTATAACCACTATAATCTTCTAAAAAGTCATTGTCATAAAAATCATTTATATCTCTTTTTGCATAAATATAGCAAGAAACTTCAACCTTATCTCTTAAATCACCAATTGGAATTTTTATTGTATTAGGCTCAATTGATATTTCAAACATTTTTCTATATACTGTTGCAGAGCATTCTATGATTAAGCCTACTCCTAAATATCCCTCATTCATTAATTTCTTGATATTATCATTATTTATTTCCACACACGCATTTTCTAATACATAGCTTTGTCCGTCATTATAATCATTACACTTAAATGAATATGTTGTATCTTTAAAACAACTCCTTAATCCTATGTTATTAATTGTAGGATAAGGAAACAGTTTATTACCTATTTGCATATAATTTCACCTCACATCTATAATAATCTCTTAAATTTGTTTTAACAATTGCTTTTGTCTTTCCATGTTCTATTTTAAATCTAACTGCTTTACCATCTTCTATTTCTGTTTCTTTTTCATTAACTAAACATTCTATAATATCTGCGTCATATTGATTTCCAGCATCATCAAAATATTTTACTTCTAATTCACAGTCATTTTCTTCATATATAGAATCAATAATTACTACATATTCTCCATTTTCTTTATTCGATACAAAGAAAACTTTTCTCATATCTGTTAATGGTACTCTTCTTAATATGTCCTTATCTCCATCATCATTACTTCCTGTATCCTCATCTGTATCATGTGGTTCTCCATGATTTTCATTGTTATTAACTTCTGGGTTTGGAGAATCATCACCATCTGGTTCATGATCTCCTATATCAGGTATAGTTCCTTCCAATGTATTAGTTTCAATAACAGGATTTTTAGCATATTTCTTATTCTGAATTTTCTTTATGATAATAGGAGTATCTTTCACTACCACATCTTCTTGTTCTCCACCTATAGAATCACTATCAGCAGAATCACCTTCTGGTAAAAAATCTCCTGCACCTTCTATATCAAGTTTTTCTATTTCACTTGAAGATAAAACTTCTATTACAAACTCAACAATTTGATTTCTTAATTGAGAAATAATGTTTTTTATTTCTGTTCGTAACGCTTCATCATCTTTTCTTTTAGGCTCCCAATCTGTGTGCTGCGGATTTTCTACATCTTTTAGAACACCATTCAAATTATTTTCTTCTATAATACACATTGCAGAACATGTAATATTTGATATTCCAGGGAATGATTTTATTTTCATATATGGATATCTTATCATTATACAATTATTAGTTGCTAAATCTGCATCTTCTCTTCCAAATCCTTTTACTAATACTCTAACTTTTCCATAACTTAGAATATCAAATTCTTTTGAATAAACGCCTTCTGCCTCGCTAATTAATATATATTGTGAAATAATGCTTTTCCTTAAGTTCTTTGTTATTAAATTATCATTATAAACAATTTCGTGAAGATTGTTTTTATCAACTTTAATATCATCAACCACTATTTCCAATTCTTCTTTATAAACTGCTACAATAAAACTATCTAATATCATTGATAAAATTTGTTGTTTCCAGGTATCTTCACCCTTAAATCCTAATATATATATATCTGTTCCTGAAGTATCTCTTATGTATCCATCTTCAAGGCTTAATTCTTCACTAATAGATTCATTCTTTCCACTAATTCCATAGTATCCTGTTCCTATTGTTTTTTCATCAGTATCTATCATTGGTGCCGAACATAATTTAGATATTCCTAAATATTTCTTTTCTCCATCTTGAGTATATGTAGAATAAAAAACTGTATTAAATGAACTTGCAACAAATGAAGCAAATTTTCCTATACCCTTTGAGCCTCCAGTATTTCCAGTCTTATCAGTTATACCGCTTCCCTTAGTTAAAAGATAGAATTTATCTCCAAATAACCCCGTTGTATTAAAATCACTTATTCTTAAGCATGAAATAGTATCTTTGCTTATAGCTTTCAACATTTGAGATAATTGTTCATAATCCTTTTTATTTCCTTGCTTTTCTTTGTAATTTTTACAATTTTCTATTTCTCCTCTTAACTTATCATATCCTGGAATACTGTTTCTTTGGATTTCAAAAGTTTTAAATTCTACCCTAACCTTTTTTTCTCCTTTTTTTTTTGCATCAATTGAGTTTTGACACGCTTCTCTTGCTAAAGATGCTATTGGATCTTTTTTTAAGGTTTCCATATCTGCTGTATCTAAACCATTTTCTGCTGTGTAATTATTTCCTGCAAATCTCCAATTTTCTTTTAGTTCCATTACTTAATCCTCCTTATAATAAAATCTGTTGTATCATAATAATTAGTTGTATTTTCTATTTCAAATTCTTCTTTAAAGTAACTTCTTATTATTCCTACAAATAAATATTTGTTCCATGTTTTTTCTAATTTAGGAAGCATAAAATATCCATCGAAATTATTAGTTTGTAATCCTTTTTCAGTAATTGCAATTGTTATAAATTCATGTATCTTACTTAATTGTTCTTCACTAATATTTAAATTTTCTTTTTTAATCATGCTATCTTTATTAAATTGCACATAATTTTCACTCATATCTTCCATGAAATTTAAATAACTATATATTATTCCTAAGTTCATTTTATATAAATAACTCTTTACATCACCATAATTAAATCTTTCTAATCTTTTTACATACTCCTGAGCCAATACATATGCTGATGTATTGAAATTTTCTTCTATACTTATTATAGGTCTACTAAAATAATATTCATTCTTATATAAATACTTAATTATATAGTATAATTCAAAATCACCAAATCTAGATGTTATATGTAATTTACCTAATAGTTCCTTGTTCTTTATTGCTAAACTAGCATATATCTTCTGTGCAGTTAATATTTTAGAATCTAATGCTTTAAATAAATTATCGATATATTCCTTCAACTCATTCTTTATTTCTTCATTTATTTCTAATTTATCTATATAAATGTATGTTCTATTTGCTATCCTAATTAAGCCATGTTCTTCCTCAGCTCTAATATAATTTTCGTAATTATAATCGTTTAAACCTGGCATTTTTTCTTTAATATCATCCATTGTAAATTCAGCATCAAAAGCTCTAAAAATTTGAGGCATTATATCATACAATGACCCACTATTATCCGAATTAGTATTAATAAAATCTCTTCCTGTATTAAATTCCTCTGGTATTTTTTCATCAAGCACACCTTTTAAATAAAATCTATTTTTTATACCATTTTTTTCTAAGTCATTTTTATATATTTCAAAAATAGTATTATACGCAACTATAGGTGAATTACTTATAATGTAATCTAATATTTCATCTGTTAATTTTTCAGGTAAATTTGATGCAAATTCTCTATGTAAATACTTTCCTCTATCTATTTGAATAAAATCATATCTATCTATCATAGCTTGTACAGAGCGCTTTGATGGCATCTCTATATTTCCATACTTCTCTCTTACAATATTTAAAAGCCTGTTATAATCATTATCACTTCCAATGTCATACCCACTAACAAAGTTTTCTTTTATCTCATTCATATATATTGCACTTATATTTATTGATTTCTTTACGAATATTTTTTCTTGATAAACTCGATATTCATTGTCAATAATAATCTTTTTTATTTTATTAAGTTCTTCTACATCTTTAACAGGAATAATATCTGGTATTTCATCACAAAATAATTTTATATTTTTATCTATATCAGTTTTAATATCTATATTTTTCAAATCACATAAAGTAGAAACGTTTTTTTTACTCTCATTTATTATATCTTCTATCGAAGCTTCTTTTTTGTTATATATAATTCCATAGGTTTCATCATACCTAATATTGACCTGATCAGAACACATAATAATAACCAAATATTTTGCTAATTGTTCATCACCAATATATGAAATAAACTCTTCTATAGTTATATAATTGTTATTTTCAAAATTGATATCTCTATAAAAGCAATATAATATCTTTTCTATTTTTTTATTACTCTCTATAAGCTTATTTACTGCATTTTTTTCTATTTGCCTTATTCTTTCTCTCGTTAGGTTTAATTCATTACCAATTTCAGCTAATGTTCTTCTCTTGTAATTGTTGAACGCAAATCTCATATCAAGAACTTTTGCCCATTCATCTTTTACAATGCTGTTAAATCCTTCTTTTAAATTTAATAATATTTCCTTTTTTGAATATGTATATTTTCCTATTTCATTAATGAATTCTTCTATGTCTGTACAAAAGATGCAAATCAAAGAATTAACTGGCATGTTTTTTAGATTCTTTAATGTAAAGATATTATTAAAAATTAATAAGCTCAACTGATTTTCTGATAATTCTAATTCTGTAACTTCTATTGCATTAAATAATTCTGGTATTTTTTCAAGTTTATTGTCAACAATTCTATACCATTCGTAGTATTTCTTAAGTAGTTGTAAAAATCTGTATGTTAGAGCTAATTTACTTTCATTGCTTTTATTAGAATCCAAGCAGTAATATATTAAACACTTTTTTAACCTGTCTGCAAATTTAATATCAGTATTAGAAACTTCCTTTTCTATTTCATTATATAATTTGTTTTTATCTATACTATCTACTTCATTTATTTCATCAAAAAATAAACGTGCATTATCATAATCTTCTCTAACAAAAGTTCCTTTTCCTCTTTTAATTTCTAAAACATGTCGTGTTACTAAAATACGTATCGCTTCTCTTAATGTAATACGGCTAACTCTTATATAAAACTCTTTATCTTGCTGAATAAATTTACTTTCGCAAAATTTCAATATTCCATTGTTTTTAATATTTTCTCTACCATAGAATTTTTCTAATATAGACTCAATTTCTTCTTTTTTAAAGGATCTGTTTTCTCCTAATTGCATCCAGATATAAAATAAAACAAATTCTTCTTCATATAATATTAAATTTTCTTCATCCTTTAACTTTCCACCAAAAAATAAATCACTTATCATAATTCAAATCTCTTCTTTTCCTTCTTTTTATCATCCTCAAATATTTTCTTTTGATTATCTAATTCTTTCTGTATAGCTTTAAATATAGCTTCCATTTGTTCTTCCGTGTATTCATAAAAAGATGTATTAGTTAAGTTTTGAAGTTTGGAAATTGATTCAATTATTTTATTGGTTCTTTTTTCTGCAATTCTTTTAAAATTATCTTTTTTATTATCCATTTTTTCCATTCTCCTCGTTATAATAATACCATTTTTGACAATATTTGTCAAATATTTGCAAAATATTTTTAATTTATTACCATTTTAAATAAAAAAAGCCAGTAGTTTATCTACTAGCACATTGTTGTTTTAACTTTCTCATTTCTTGTAATTGGAGTAATGCTTTATAATCATTTAGTGTTATACTGCCTTCATTAATCGTTATTAGTTCTATAAGATTTACCATTTTTAATCCTTCTATTATTTCACATATTTTCATATCTTGTAATGATTTCTTATTATCATTGTAAAAGTCATTTATGAATTTTTCTTTTTTATAGTTTATTTTATTTCCATGTTTAATTACATATCTACACAATCCATAATATAGTTCTATATATTTATTGCCTTGGGGTTGCTTCATTATTCTATGCATCTTCTCCCTTCTGTTTTTCCTCTCTTCAAATTTTCTATTATTACTTTCTTCTAATTTCATAAAATACATTCTCTCTCTTTCCTTTCTACTTATTAAATTCATTTCTACTTTATACTTTGTGCTTGGTATTATTTCTTTTATCATTTTCTTTTCCTCCTCTTTCTAGGATTATTTTAATTTTTCCAAAAAACTCACGTAAAAATATAATTTGGTGTGAATGTAGGTGGGCTGTGGGTGGTGATTTCGTTTTATTTTTATTGCATTCACCCTCGGTGGGATGATTTTTATCGTATACAAAATCGTACATATCATATATACAAAATTGTGCATATTAGAACTTGTTTTTTATTTTATATATACACAAAATCGTACAACCACAAAATTCCTTCTATCGTTTGAAATCACTACACTTTCTTCTCTTTTTATATGTTTTATATTTTTATCATTTAATATGTACAAAAGTGTGCATCCTTTATATTATTACCATCTATTTATAAAATTTTATTTGTTTTCTTTTTGCTCCCTTTTATATCTTCTATCTTCATTTGGAATAAAAAATCTATCTGTTCCATAATCCTTCCATCTATATGAAAAGCCATAAATACTCGCAGACATTGTTGGTACTCCACTAACCATTTGTTTTATAAATCCATATTCTATAAGAGTATCTAAATCCTTTCTAAAAGTATCTAAATTACCATATAATGTTTTTGCTTCACTTGTTGGAATAGATATGTTATTTGCATTGTTTTCTAATGTTTTTGTATTAACTGTAAATTTTGCTTTTAAATGAAGATATAATCCTTGTTGTCTTAAATTTAAGTCATTCCATGCTTTTGATCTTTGCATATCTCTACATATTTTAGTAAAGTCATATCTTTTGCACTTTCAAATTCATAATTAGTAGGCGGTTTTAATTTCTTTGATTTTGCCATTAGATCACCTTCATTTGCCTACAATTATCAAATTTTAATTGATTTATTTTACTTTTTATCGTATAATATGTATAAGTCTTTGAACGGACTGTAGGAGGAAAATAAATGTATTCGGAATTGCTTATGAAATACATTCGTTTTTCTCTTTTTTCGTTTTCATTCATTCTTCATCACCTCGCAACTTCTAAAACATTGATTATTAATCCATAAATCAATCAGGCTTTTTTTGAAGAATACTCTATATGCAACTCTAAAACTTGGAATTTGATTATTCTTTAGTAGCTTTCTAATTATATATTGACTACAGTGTAAATAATCTGCTACCTCTTTTACATTAAATACTTCTTCCATATTATTCACCTTCTTTCTTTTGATTTTTTCTTTTTTCTAGCTCTTCTTTAGCTTTTTTACGCCAGTATCTTTTGTGTATTTCTTTTACCTTTTCCTTGTTGTTTTTTCTCCATAGCTTAGCCTTTTCTCTTCTTAATTCAGCTGCAATGTTGTCTAATTCTTCATCATTATCCATCTTTTCACCTCCAATCTTTATTTTCATCTTAACATTTGCAACACATTTATGTATAGTGTGATTGTGATGAACATTATCGTGTTGATAACGATATCAAAACACAAATATATGTTCTGGTCAATAGATACATACAAAAATGTATATTTTTCTGTTTTCAATATCAAATAAACACAGAAGGAGTATGATATGAAATTATCTCAGAAGTTAAGAGAATTAAGAGAAGAAAAAGGATTGACTCAACAAGCATTGGCTGATGAACTTGGAATTGGCATTCAATCAATAAGAAATTATGAGAATGATTCCTTAGATAGAATTCCAAGTACAGTTCAATTAAAAATGCTAAAAGACTTCTATGGTGTTACTTATGAATATTTACTTGATGAAGATTGTAATAATAGGACAACCGATACTGTTTCTATTGGCAAGGAGTTAAAACTTTCTGATAAGGCATTAGATAAAATAATAAATCTTCAATATAGAAATAGACATATTAGAGAATTAGTTGAATATTTAGTACCTGATGATGAAACTCCTGTAATATTTAATGAACGGATTGAAAAGTCTGATGTTCAAGAATATCTTGTGCTAATTAAAGAATATCAATCTTTAAATGAAATACAGGAAATACTACAATACTTTACTGCACTTAATAATTTTCAAAAAAATATTTCTAATCTATTAAATGATAAAAATTCATTGAAATATATACTTTCTGTTTTAGAAAATAAAGCAGAAAAATTTAAGGATGCTGTTAAGCTTTCTATATTTTCAACTCTTAAAGATCATGGCTATGAAGACATGAATATTGAAATAGATAAGCTAAGAAAATTTATTAAAAACTATAAAACAGAATCAAACAATGTAAAGAAATTTGAAGAAATTATAATCTTTATCCAAGCAATAGGTGCAGCATATCAAGAAGAAACTTCTAGAACTATTAATTACTGCTTATTTGAAATAACAGAAGTATTAAAAAAATGAATTACATGAATTTTATAGTGTAGAAAATAATTTAACTATTCCTTCTGAATATCAAAAATTATTGAAAAAGGAAGGAAACAAAAAATGAGTGTACGAGAAATAAAAAGAAATCAAGTTTATCAAATTGAAATTCCAATAGCTTACAGAGCTGATGGAACAAGAAAAAGACACTTTGAAACTTATTATGGCGGAAAAAAAGACGCGCTTCTTAGAGAAGCAAAATTAAAAATAGAATTTAAAACTGGAAACTTTCCAGAAAGGCAAAACATTAATTTAGAAATGTTTAGTGAAGAATATTTGGCCTATCAAAACCTATATTATCTCCAAAAACATATAGTGATAGAGTAAAAATAATTAATGAACATATTGGCTATATTAAATTAAAAAATTTAAATGCTAAAATTCTTGATAAATTTTATAACTATTTAAGAGACAAACATATAAATAAAAGAGGAAAGCATTATAGCTCTACTACAATTCAATCTTACTATTTATTAATAAATAATATGTTGCAGGTTGCTGTTAAATGGGAATATATTTCAAACAATCCTAATGTAAAAATTGAAAAACCTAAAAGAGCTAGAGCAAATATTAGTTGTTATTCAACCGAAGAAACTGCAAAACTTCTTGAATGTCTTTCTAATGAACCTTTAAAATATCAAGCAATTATTGTTCTTGCCCTTGACCTATCTTGTAGACGTGGTGAGCTTACTGGTCTTACCTGGAATGATATCGATTTAGAAACTAGAAAAGTTGTTATTAATAAATCTACTCAATATATTGATAAACGTATATATGAAAAAGAAACAAAGTCTGTTAATAATGATAGAATTAATTTTATTAATACTTATACTATTGATCTTCTAAAAAGATACAAGAAAGAACAGCTTGAAAATCAATTAAAACTTGGTTCTAAATGGGTTAAAACTAATAGAGTTTTCACAACAAATTTTGGTGGAAATATTCATCCTGATACACCAAGTAAAATACTAAAGAAGATTGTTAAAAAGTATAATTTAAAATATATTACTTTTCATGGTCTTAGACATACAGGTATTTCACATATAATTGAAAGAGGTTTTCAAGCACAAATAATTTGTAGAAAAGTTGGTCATTCAAGTGTTCACGTTACTGATACTTATTATTCACATTTCTTTAAAGATAAATTTAAACAGGTTGCAAATTCTATGAATAATATTTTTGAAAAAGTACAATAAGAAAGACAAGATTCAATATTCTGATCCCGTCTATTTTTTACTATTAATCTTTAAACTAAATCTTAATTTATTCTTTCTTGCCCAATCTTCAATTTCCTTTGTATACATAGGAATTCTTTTTTTATCATAATTAATTTTTAAGTATTCTAAAATAAAAATTCTTATACACATAGATATTTTCCAATAAGCATATATGTTTTCCAATTTATAAAATACATTCTTGTTTTCTGTAACATTTAAGTGTGATAAATAATGTCTATGATTTACAGCCTTATAAATAAAAATTTGTGTGTTTTCTTTAGTCTTTATACGCCTCTTATCTCTTTTGGTTAATAGTTTTCTAGATGTTTTATTGCTAAAATAGTATTCTATAATGTTCCTTAACTTCTCATCTGGTTTAATTAGAGTATTATAAAAACCTTCCATTATCTGAACCAAATTACAATTTTGCATCTCTTTATATCCATTTTCATTAGTATTTATCATAAATAAGTCATAAATAATTTTGGTATCTTTTCTAAACTTCTGAAATGCTTTTAAAGTTTTCCTATTTAAAACTTCTGGCGTAATACACCCTACTATTTCTTTTCCATTTCTTTTTTTATTCTTTGTCATGTATTTATCAACTATTGTAAAATGTGGTTTTATAACTTCTCCATCAGTTTCTATAATGATTTCATCTATATATGGAATATCCCCGAATATTAGTTTAATAAACTCTATTATACTGTATACTATTTCAGACATCCTAAAATAATTTGTCATTCTTTTGTTTTCTACTGTAATATCTATATGAATATTTTCATCTGTATACTTGTTTATAATTACCTTATTATTAGAGTTATACTTAAAATCATATCCTTTTATGTATGCAGAATGAATAGAATGACCTAAATAGTATGTTTTAAATGTTATTCTTTTTGTCATCATATCTATACTATCAGAAAAAGTATTTTCTAATATCAAATCTATTGCTACGGATGATAAAACAATCCTTTCCTTTGCGTTATATGAAAATATACATCCTATACATGAATACTTCTTTCCTGACTTATCTAATACATATATATTTTTTGTTTTATCTATTACTTTATCACTTCCAAATAATAGTTCTTTCACATCTATTCCAAAAATTTTATTTAACTGTTCAAATGAAATATCAATTATCACATTTTTATTTTTTATATCTAATGTTCCTTCTACTTCAAAAAAGTTTGTACTATCAATACTTATCTTATTTATTTCTAACATAGTTATTCCTGCTTTCTATATTTCCTTGATTGATTTTCTCTGTGCTCTTTAATGCATTCTAAAATGTATTTATATTCTCTCTTATAATCATCATTAAATGCATATGTTGTTTCACACAAAGAATATAATAACTTATTTAATGACTCCACAATTAATTTCAAAACTCTTTCAATATCTTCATATGTTGTTTTATATTCTTCAAATAACTTTTTTGCATCCATAAAATAATCTTTGTCTGTATGAGCTAAATAAACATCTCTATATGTATTTAATTTTTCTATAACTTCATTGTTTCCTTTTAATTCTTTTTTTATTTCTTTAAACAATTTTAATTTTTCATTTTTTTCCTTTATATCATTAGGATCATTACAAAACAGTTTTAAATTTGCAATACATCTTTCTATCAATTTGATCACATTTTTATCATTTCTAGAATCCAATATTTTAGACATATCTAGCAATGTACTGTTCAACAAGCTAATTAAAATAGGCTTCAAGAAAAATGCTATTTGTTGAGTTTCTTTCGAATATATTTCAGAATTTTCTTTTATGTATTTATATATATCAAACCATTTTTTTATACCATAATAATAGTGTATATAGTTTTCTATTTCATTTTGCAAACTTTCTTTATCCATAATTCTACCTCTTTCGCTATATATTATATCACGCTTTTTAAATTTTGCTAATATACCTCCAAGATTTCCGCCGTTTTTCCGCCGTTTTTCTCAAAAATAAAAAAATCAAGGAACTTTTAATCCCTTGATAAATCTGGTTGCGGGGGTAAGACTCGAACTTACGACCTTCGGGTTATGAGAAAATATAGCAATTTTAGTCCATTCTATTTTCATGATTCTTTAATATTATTCACTTTTTTCATTTACAGTATAAAAGCTTATATATCCAATCCATTTTATTTTTTTAAGAGATTAATAAATATTTTACATTTTGAATTATTATTAACAATCCATTCTCTTCTCTCCGTCAGTTGCAATCCTACAATAATTTATGGTAATATTAAATACGATAAAATATCAGGAGGTCTTCAAATGTATAATAATATCGGTAAACGAGACATATTAATTTTTCCTAAGTTTGACAATATAGATATAATTAATGAAGTTAGAAATAAATATGATAGATTGGCAAATTTAGTAAATCCTCATATAACACTTGGTCAAGCCGATGGTTTAAAAGATTTCTCTGATTTCAATTATGAATTTACAACTGTTATCATTAAAGTTTCTGTTGAATTTATTGGTGAAAATGAAGAATCTATTATTATTAAAATTATAAAGTTAGGAGAATAGCCATGAATAATCTAAAATATTTAAATAAAATCGTAACAATAAAAATTGACAGGCCTATGGGTAGCAAGCATCCAAAGCACGGATTTATTTATCCAGTAAATTATGGATATGTTCCCAATACTGTAAGTGGTGATGGTGAAGAATTAGATTCTTATGTTTTAGGAATCTATGAACCATTAGAAACTTTCACCGGAAAGTGCATTGCAATAATTCATAGGACAAATGACAATGACGATAAATTAGTTGTTGTTCCAGAAAATAAAACTTTTACTAATGAAGAAATTAAAGTATTGACTGACTTTCAAGAGCAATATTTCGAAAGTATAATTCTAAGGCCTAAAGATTATATAAATTGGAATAAAAATATTCCGGAGTTATCTGTAAATAATTTGGAAGATAGCTTAAAATTTTATAAAATGGCTGGATTTAAAGTGGAATATGATAGACCTGAGGATAAATTTGCATTCATATCTTTGGATAATATTCAATTTATGCTACAAGAATTGTCTGATAATGATAAGTGGGATGTCGGAGAATTGAAATACCCTTTTGGCAATGGAATTAACTTTCAATTAGAAGTTGACGACCTTGATAAAATATATAATAACTTCAAAGAAAATAATTATGCAATTGCTTTTGATATCGAGGAAAATTGGTATAGACACGATGATAAAATGTTAGGAAATAAAGAGTTTTTAATTCAAGACCCAGATGGATATTTGTTAAGATTTATGCAAGATTTAGGAGAAAAGACTGAGCGAAATTAAGCTCAGCCTTTTAATATTTAGTTTATTTTTTAGCTCCAGTAAAAACTTTCATTTTATCTTACGAGTATATCAGAAAATTTGGGGCAACTTTCCACAAATTGTTCTATATACTCATTTAAATTATTTATAATTTCAGTATATAATTTTCATTTCAATTTTTATATATTAAAGTCATCAAATTCTAAGTCTGCAAATTCTATGTTTTCTATATTTTTTACATTATTTTCTTCATCTAATGTCAACTTGAATACCTCAGGTGAATTTAGTCTTTTGTTAAAGATGATTTTTCCATTGTAGCTTAGTGTTATTTCTTTGTTTGGAGTTACGTTTTCTACTTTGCACCATTTCATGAGTAGAAAGGTCATGGCATTTCCATGTGTAAAAATTGCAATCCTTTTGCCTTTATTTTTCTCTACAATTTCATTGAATACTGATTCCATTCTTTCTCTTACATCTTTTTGACTTTCTCCGCCTTCTGTTTTGAAGTTTTCATCTTGGAATTGTCTTGTGTACCAATCTGGATATTCTTTGTCATTTGGTTTTCCGGTTCTTCTTTCGTCTAGTCTTTCATCAAGATTTGCCTTAAGATTTTGTTTTTCCATTAAGTATTTTGCTGTCTGCAATGTTCTTACACAGTTGCTTGCGTACACTACATCTATGTTTTGTAGTTCTTTTTCGTTGCTTAGCTTTTCTGCTCTTCTTTCTCCTGTTACACTTAGGATGATTTTTTCACTTTTTATTAGGTTATCTTGAGTTGTATTGTAACTTTCTATGTTGTTTTTCATGTTAAGTCTTACTGAATGTCTTATTAGATATACTGTTGTTTCCATAGTTTTTTCCTTTCCTATTTGTTTTTTCAACATTATATCACATTTTTTAGAAATTCATAACTATTTTGTTATATAAAAACCAAATTACATCGTCTATGTTTTCTAATATTTTGTTTTCTTGTGCAATTTGTTCTACTTCTTTTTCTGTTATTACGTTTTTATATACTCTTATTTTTGCTTTTGTTAAAATTAATTTTTTGTAATCTTCATCAATAATGTTTAATAATTTTTCTCGATTATCAATAATATTTATTTCCATGTCTTCGTAATATCTGCAGATTAATTGCATATATAATTCTGATTTTCTTATTTCTTGTTTGTGTATTTCTAAGAATTGTATTAATTTTTCATAATCAATTTTTTGTGTTCCTTTTTCAAAATCATATAATGCATATAGTAAATATGTTAATATTGATTTTTCTTCTTGCTTAATAAATTTTTCGTAATATTCGTTAATTTTTTCATCTAATAATTCTGTTGTCTCATGGTTTTTTGCATCCCAACGCAATGCTTCTTCATATTTTGGACTTATTACTCTAGATTTTTTCATAAAACTTGGAATATTAAGAGCTCCTGAACCTTTAGTGCTTCCTTTTACCGAATGAGTATCAGCACTAGCTCCAAATAAATTCGAAGTATTAAAAATTCTTTTATCTGAACCTGAAAAACTTCCTTCACATTCGTAATCCATTGGAACTATTCCTCCAAATGCATCAAACATGAACTTGTTGCTTAATGGTGTTTCTTGATATTGAGGTACATCTAGTAGCTTATTTTCTCTTTCATATACTGTTATAAAAGATGTATATTCAGAATTTATGTTGTATTTTACAGCAATGTCTATTATCATTTTTTTGTAATTTTCTATTTTTTCGTAGTCGTATGTATTTTTTATGTAATCTTCTAAACGTTCTATTTCTTGTTTTGCAAATAGCACTTCTAAGTCTACATCAGTGTTAGTTATTTCTTCTTTAGCAATTTTCCACGTGTATTCTTTACCTAAAATTTTGCCTTTTAATTCTATGTCGTCTTTTATCTCTTCTATTTTTGCAAATACGTTAAAGAATTCGTAGTTAAATAGACTATTTTCTTCTTTTATCTCGTCTACTAATTTGTTTTGTCCATAATCTACTTGTATGTCTTCTACCATTGGTGTTTGTATTCTTGCGAATGTTCTTATTATTTTGTCATCTATTTTTTCGTTTGGTTGTATTAATTCTGCTTTACCATTACCAGCTTTAGCCATTTGCTTTATAAAATATGCGTTTACATTGGAATCTATTCCGAATGGGAATATTCTACTGTTTTTTCCATGTTCTTTTACAAAATCTATTATTTGCTTTTCATTTCCAACTTGACCATCAGTAAATAGTAATATTACTTTTTCTGTATTTTCGTATAGTGCAAATTTTATTGGATTTAGTATTTCTGTACCTCCTGAAGCACACAAACTGTTAATATATTTTTCCGCTTCTTGCATATTTTTCTCGTTATATTCTAGTGCATGCGCACTCATTACTTCAAATTGATGGTCAAATGCTATTATGTTAAATTTATCTCCTTCGTCTAATTGCTTTAAGCATTCGATTACTGCTCTTTTGGTTTCCGATAACTTTACTCCCATCATTGATCCAGATATGTCAATTAAGAATAAATACTCCTTTTCGCTATCTTCGTATACATCGTCTATTTCTGGCATGAATGATAGATATAGCATATCTTTGCCATCTCTTGTTTTCGATGTAATTGCTTTTGATGATAATTCATTTTTTAATTTTATATCTAATTTGAAGTCCTTTGATAAATCATAATTTTCTACTTTTATATTCTTTTCGTCTATCATGCTTATCTTATGACTTGGACAATTTATAGTTTCTATGTTTAGCGTTTTATCTATATTTACATTAAAATCTACTGTATAACTAGTCTTTCCATATATTAATTTGTTTGTAACATTTGATTTATATCTTGGTGTTACAAGTGTTGGTATTAATACTTCTATATTATTATCTATAATTTCAAATTTATCTATATATAGTATCTTTACAGTTACTTCTTCGTTTTTATCAATTTTTCCAACTGATATTTTAAATATATTTGCAGTTTCCTGTTCCATCATGTAAGCACTGTTACCTTTTACAATGTTTTGTTGGTATTCTCTTTTTGCTTCACTTTTTTCTTTACATTTTCCTTTTAGTATTTTATCTCCGACCTTTATTTCAAATCCAACTACTGTTGCAGTTTCTACTATTGGAAACGTGTATCCAACTTCTAGAACTTCTTTTGTATCGTTTTTGTACATCTGTTCAATTTCAAATGCTCCAAATTTTCCTATTACATTACCTGTTATTTTTACTTTTTTTAGAGATAACTCTCTTAAATCTACATTTCTCATTTTTTATTTCCTTTCTATATAATTCTAATCTTCTAACATTTTTTCTACATATTTTTTTACATTTTCGATAATATGCTTATATTTCTCTCCATTTTCCTGTGAATAATTCATTTCAAATATATCACATACATTTTCTCTGATGTATATTTCTTTTCTAGGTGTCTTGATTTTTTCACTATTGTACTCAGAAGTTTCTTCTTGTAATTTTAACATTGGTTTTTCATCGTTATTTTCCAAACTATATTCACTTATCTTTGCTGTTGGGTTTTCTAGGATATATTCTCTTATTTTATTTAATGGCATATACTCTGATTGTAATTTTTTTATGAGAAGTAGCCTGTTTAGATGTTCATCATTATATACACTGTTTACTCCGCTTCCTTCCGGAGGTAATAACAATCCTTTACTTATGTAGTAGTGTATAGTTCTTTTCGTAACACCTGCTTTTTCTGCTAGTTCTGAAACCTTATATTCCATTTTTGTTCCTCCTTTCCTGAAACTTGATTACTTTTTCATCTCTCTGATTATTATTTTATCATCATTACGTAACGATGTCAATATGTATTTATAAAAAAAATAAAGAATGCAAATTACTGCACTCTTTTGCTTATATTAATCCTCATTTATTAAATGTACAGGATATTCTCCATTTTTTATAACATCTATAATTTTTTGCGGTTTTAAGTGACATTTTTCTAAGTCGTTTATATCAATCCATTCATAGTGAATATCGCTTTCTCCGCCCTCTTCTACATTTTCCATTGCGTGTTCTATCTTTTTATCTTCTTCATCACAAAATTCAGCTTTGTATACAAACATGATTTCATGGTATTTTAAATCTTTTAGTTCAAAGAAATTTTCAATTGTTGATATATATCCTGTTATTTCTATTTCTTTTCCTAGTTCTTCTTGCATCTCACGTTTTACTGTATCTTGTGAGCTTTCTCCTATTCTCACGTGTCCACCTAACAATGCATAATAATCTGCTGATTTTCTTTTATGTAGCAAAACCTTGCCGTTATGTATAATAATACCAACCGATCTTATATTTAATTTGTAGCCATCCATTTTTATGGCTAAATCTCCTGGTTCGTATGCCATTTTCTTTTCCTCCTTTTTATTTTATTATTTCTATTTTTATTCCTACTACCCCATATTCTTTTTCTTGTTCTGGTGTATAGAATCTGTTCATCGACTTTGCTTTTTCTATTATTTTTTCTTTATCTTCTCCCACAAATACTTTTTTAAATAGCTTTTCAAAAGATTCTTCTTTATATAAGTCTATTACTTTTACTAGTAATTTTTCTTGTAATTCTGGTAATTTTGAAAATTCTATTTCATCACCAATTTGTATAGTTTGTCTTTTTTCATCATACAGTCTAAATTCTACTGTTTTTGTTCCATTTTTTATTCTTTCAAATGGATCTTCTTGTAATTTCATTTTATGTAACATATTTTCCTCCTTTACTTTTTCTAATCTTTCCAAATGTCTCCATTTATAAATTCAGTTAATGCCATTATAAATGCTTCTCTTGTTAAATCATATCTTGTAACCACATCTTTTGTAAGATGAGCTATGCCTCCTTTTTCATTTTTTAGCCCATTCCCATTAAATATTTTGTCCATTACGATTCCTAGATCTGTATCTATGATTTCCTTTACATATTTGTCCGATACTGGGAATGCCGGACCTGTGCCAAAGCTCTCATATCCATTTTTATCTTTGATTACAGCTATTTGAATAATGCACCATTTTCCAAGTTTATTCGTAATTCCAGATTCAACTCCTATAAAGAAATCCGCTTCTACATTGTTATCATCTGCATATTTAATCAAATTGTTTACTCTATTGCTTGCTCCTTGATATATTTCATCATTCACAGGCTCCTCACTAACACCTGAATCTACAGATACTCCTACTACTTCTACATTCTCGTAAAATTTTTCAAACGCTTGCTTTGCACCTTCAACTTTTCCCTTATTATTTGTTCCTATTAAAACCTTCATTGCTAGCTTTTTCCTTTCTCATTCACTACATAATTCTATTTTTCTTGCTAATTCAAATGCTAAATATGGCACTCTGGCTTTCTTTTCAAAACTTGTTAGCTGTCCTAAGCTTCTTTCTTCCCATTCTACTGCATCTAAATTGTCTCCAGCATAATAAAATGTAAAGTATTTTAATTTTTTATATTCACAAACAGCCGCAATTGATGCGCCTTCCATTTCTACACAAACGGCACCTTTTTGTTTAAACATTTCTAGTTTTTCTTTTGTCTCTCTATAAAATCCGTCAGTCGTCCAAGTTGCTCCTTCTTCGTATTTATATCCGTTTTCGTCTAGCACGTGTTTAAATAAATTTTTGTATTCCTTGTTCATTTCTATGGATTCTGAATCAGGTAAGTAATGATAACTTGTTCCCTCATCTCTAAATGCTTTATTTGGAATTATTATCGAGCAGTCCTCTATTTTTTTATCTAGCACTCCACAGTTTCCGAAAATTATAAATGTGTCTACTCCGTTCGCACTCAATTCTTCTATGTCTGCACTTATCCATGGTCCACTTACACCTGCCATAAATAATGTTATTTTTATGTCTTCATATTTCATAATATAGACTGGACGACTGCAGTTAGCACCACTAATGAATCCAACCTTGATGCATTCAAATTTTTCTACAATATCTTCTAATAAATATTCTGAAAATACTCCTACCGCTATGTGTGGTAACTTGTAGTTTACATCTCTAGTTCCATCTAGTTTTCTTATGCCTGTCGCCTTTATTAGACCTTCGCCCTTACTGAATAAAATCATTATGGAACCTCCAATTATTTGTTATATTCGTATTCTTGTATTACTTTTCCATCTACGTCTTTTAGTATTATCTTGTTTTCATCTAATATTATATAGCTGTGTGCTGTGTTGCATTTTGGTAATGATATTGACCCTGGATTTGCAAATATCAAACCTTCTTTTTCTTCTATAAATCCTTGATGTATATGTCCATAAATCATTATGTCGAAATCGTCATAAGGTATGTTTTCTATGTTGTATTTGTGACCATGTGTGAAGTAGAATTTCTTTCCGTTTATCTCCATTAATATATGGTCGTTGAATTTGAATTCTGAAATCATTTCGTCTACTTCTGCGTCACAGTTTCCTCTTACGACTAATAGCTTGTCTTTCATTGAGTTTAATGTTTCTGCAACTTTCATTGGATTATATTCTTGGCTCAAATCGTTTCTTGGACCGTGATAGTATAAATCTCCTAATAATATTATTTTTTCTGGATTTTCTCTCTTAACAATTTCTTTTATTTTGTCGGCATAATATCCAGAACCATGTATATCTGATATAACTAAAGCTTTCATATTATTTTTCCTTTCTTGTTTTTTCTAATTTATATCATATTTTCTGTTTATTCTCAATAAAATTGATGCAAAAAGACAGCAATTTTCTGCTGTCCTTTCCATCTATAACACTCTTATTTCATAATAGTCATTTGCTCCACTATTAAAACCCATAAGCTTGTCTTCTATCATAGATTTAGCAGTTAGCATTATTACTTTTGCATTAATTTTTTCTCTTCTGATTTCCTCTAAAATCTTAAATCCATCTACTTTTGGTAGCATCACATCTAAAATTATTAAATCATAAATATTTGTAAGAGCATTATCCAAACCTTCTTCTCCATTGTCAAATACATCAACTATATAATTTTCTTTTCTAAGCCTGCTGGCAATTACATCAGCAATTTTAAATTCATCTTCTACAATTAAAATTCTCACTTTAATTTTCAACTCCTATATTAATATTGTCCATATAATAACTTACTACTATTAAATAAATATTAAATTTTCATGCATATTATATCATAAATTTTTATCATGCAAAAGGCGGAGGATAATATCCCCCGCCTATGCAGTGTTAAGCCACTACAACTGCCGTCTTTAATACAGCTCTCTTCTTCGTTGCCTCGATGTCTTTCTCAATCACCCTCACAATTCGACCACCGTTGTGGATTACGGAGAAAACATCTCCTTCCTGTACAGAATTTGCCATCCCCACAAATTTGTTCATGGGTACAAGCGTTTTCTTGACAGCGCTCGTGATGTAGTCTTTTTTCTTGCTTTCTGCAAGCCAAATCAGCTCTACCTCACAAATTGCAAAGTTTGGTTCTTTCTCAAGAACCTGCATAAAGCTGACCATTTTTTTCAGTCTCCTTTCAATTTACGCTTAGCACCTGCTTGTCTAGCAAGCAGTTCTTCAATCGCCTAGACAAGTGTCATAGCGATTACCTCCTTTCTTCATACTCTTTATTATATCATATTATTCAGTTTTTGGCAAATTATTCCAAAGTTTTTTAATATTTTGGGCAACACTACTGCAAAATTTATTTTCTTATGTTTTATTTGTTTTATGTTACTCTGTATTTTTACAAAAAGAAGAACAACATGGCTACCGCAATGCAGTTTCCATGTTGCTCTTCTTTTAAAATGCAGTTGCAAACTGCATCTGTTCACCTTCCGTAAGAGGAAGGAGCTCGCCATCCATGTTGACCTTCCGGAGGCTGTTAACATCCTTCCAAAAACCGGGTTTTATGCCATCTTCCGCCTTCTTGGGTGGAATCCAGCAGGCTTTCACCTTGCCATTCACGGCAAAAAAGAGCTTGTTTTTGCCGTCCTGATATACAAAATAGCCTTCCGGCCCTTCCGGCGGACGAGGGATATTTGCAACCTTCCTCGCCGTATTTTTGATTTTGTGGAACATATGCGTTCCTCCTTTTTCTCATGGTGAATGTTCAAACTCTACGCCTCCGCGTATAAGTATTATTATACCACATTTTTATATAAATATCAAATTTCACATTATCCATTATAAAAAAAATACATGGATTTTTTCCATGTATTCATATGAATTCATATTTCTATATTAATTCAATTATTTTTTGTTTACTAAATCTTTTAAAGCTTTTCCAGCTTTGAATACTGGAGCTTTTGATGCAGGTATTTTGATTTCTTCTTTAGTTTGTGGGTTTCTTCCTTTTCTAGCTGCTCTTTTTCTTACTTCAAAAGAACCAAATCCAACTAGTTGAACTTTATCTCCTTCTGTTAATGCTTCTGTTACTACATCTACGAATGCGTTTACAGATGCTTCTGCTCCTTTTTTAGTATCTCCTGTTTTTGCAGCTATTGCTGCGATTAATTCAGCTTTGTTCATTTAAAACTACCTCCTATAAAGTTTGTATTGATGTAGAAATCACATCTACTACTTAGATAATTCGCCATATTTAGCTAAAATCCTTCTTTTTTTTGTTGATGTTTCTGTGATTTTTCTTTTGTTTTCAATACTTTCAGCTTTTGCAGGCTCTACAACCCGCTATTTTACTATATTTTAGCTCTTTTTGTTTTTATAAATTTATTTCCATATGGTAACATGCAAATTTCATCATTTGATAGTATTTTAAGCTTTGTGATTAACATAATATATATTCCCATGCCACTAAATAAAGATATTATAAGTCTTATGTTTTGTGAATTGATATTCAAAAATCTTGTATATATTAAATATGCCGTTATAATCATACCCACTGTTGCAAGTATTGGTTTTATTATAAATTTAATAATGCCAAAATTTATGCTAACATATTTTTTCAAATAATAAAAGCTTATGCTAAACACTACTATATGACTTGCAATTGTTGCAATTATTGCCCCATTTATATTTAAACTTTCAATAGGTAATAAGATAAGGTTTAATACAAGTTTTACAATTGCTCCTGCTCCAATTGCAATTGCTGGTTCTTTCACCTTTTTTAATCCTTGCAAAACTCCACCTATTGTTTGAGTTATTGCAACAAATACTATACTTAATGAACATAGTTTTAACATTGTTTTGCCTAAATATGCATTTGGAAACAATAATTTAAGTATTGGATCTGCAAAAATGAAAAATACACCTGTACACGGCAATGCTATTAATATTGTTGCAAGTATTGAAAATTTTATTCTTTGTATTGCCTTATTTATCTCCCCAGTTGCTTGAGATGCTGCAATTGAAGGTATTAGCGTTGTTGCAAATGCAATATTAAATGAATATGGTAATACAATTAAACCTTCAACTTTGCCTGTTAATATTCCATATTGAAATTTTGCATCTTCTGTTGTCATAAATTTGCTAATAGTATTTACTATTGTAAATGCATCTATACTTCTATTACAAGAACCTAGAAGTGATGTTAGTGCTATTGGGAAAAATATGCTTAATATGTTTCTAATTATTTTTGATATGCTTTCTTTTTCACATTCAGTTGATGTTAGAACATCTTTCCATATTTCTCTTTTGTTCTTTATATATGATATGTATAAATATCCAAAACTAAAAAAGGTAGATAAAGTACTTGCAACTGCTGTTCCTGCAACCATCATACTTGTATTGTTCTTTGAAACATATGAAAATATTTCTACAATAGCAAATGTAAAAATTGTTTTTAAAACTTGCTCTAAGCTTTGAGAATTTGCAGTAACTTTTATTCTTTCTCTACCATTAAAATAGCCCCTAAATACAGCTAAAATAGACACTATAAAAGCTGATGGTGCTAGTGCTATTATAGTCATTTCAGCTTCTGGTATTCCTAAATACACATTAGAAATTAGTTTTGCATTTGAGAACAATATGACTGTTCCTAAAAAGCCTACTAAACCAAAAATAGATATTGCAATTTTAAATATTCTATATGCCCCTTTGTTATCTCCTACTGCTACTTTTGCTGATATTAACTGAGATATTGCATTTGGAACACCTATTGATGATATTGCCAAAAACATAGCATACACTTGAAAACCTGCTGAAAATATGGCATTTCCTGTATCTCCAAAGCCACTTTTATTTGTTAAATATATTTTATAAACTAGCCCCATTACCTTAATAATAATTTGAGATAGCATAAGAACCATTACGCCTTGCATAAAGCTTTGCTTATTATTTTTCAAAAATCAGCCTCCATTCCATATAATTACTACAATTTTATGGTAATTTTTGTAATAAAATTACTAAAAAGACTTGTTTTTTTTCGTGTTTTATAGGATAATATATATGTATAGATATATTAGGTTTGGAGGAACAAACAGTGAAATTATTAGATAAATTTTTAAAGGTTTTAAAAACAGATAGAAACACATTTTTTACATATATCCTTACTTTATTAACCGCATATATATTAGTAGATAGAATTGTAGAGCTACTTTTTTTATGCTTCACAGGAATGTCGGTTAGTTATTGGGGACCAATTAGATATACTTTGGCATTAGCATGCCCTGTGTTTGCTTATGCATTTGCAATCCCTTCAAAATTTTCAAAATCAGATAAAAGTAAAATTTCTTACTTTTATGCTTTCTGGGTTGCATTCTATATAATTGGAATTTCAATGGTTATACAATGGTTAAATAGATTGGCTTGGATTGGTGTACTTTCTGTACCTAACTCAAATGCATTACTTGCAGGTTTTGCTAAGGCTACAAAAAGAGCACTTTCATTAACACCTATTTATATAATCTTAACAACATTTTATAAATTGTTCTTCTGGTTATATAAAAAGATTAATGACCCAATATTCCCAAACTCTTACAAGGATTCTATTTTGGACTTTGGTGGTATTGATATTACAAACCCACCAGATAGTGTTGGGCCATATAGTTATGAAATAACCTTATGTACAGATAGATCTACAGGTAAACCTGTTAAGCTACTTGAAAAAAGAAGATATGAAACAACTTTAATAGTTGGTCCTTCTGGTACAGGAAAATCTGCTTTAGTTATGGAACCTATGATGGCTAGAGATTTAGAGAAAAAGTATTTCTTTAATGAAACTTCAAAAGAAATGGGCTACAATGCACTTAAAAATGGCTTGGCTGTTTTAAATTGCCCATATGGTAAAGAATATTTGAATAGCCATTTTAATCTTAGCATGATTACACCTGCTGAAGGCAGAGAAAAAGCATACAAAACTGCTATGAGTAAATTAATTTATGGAACAATGTCTGATGGTACTATAGTTTATAAAAACTTAGGTTTAGCATCTGTTACACCAGACCCAGATCAAACTTATAAAATTGCAGATGTTGCTAAAAACTTTGGTATTCCAGTACATGTTATCGACCCTCTTGATTCAACATCAATTGGTCTAAACCCATTTACATTACCTACTCCATCTCTTGCAGGTTTAATGATTGCTTTAACAATAGAAGGTTTATACAATGCTGCAAGTGCTACAGCTGAACTTGCATATATGAAAGACTTAGCTTACCAAGCAATTCAAAATATATGTGTATTCTTAGGTGAATTATATCCAAGACGCCATAATGGTGACTTACCTAACCTAGAAGATGTTTTGGAATGTTTAACAAACTTTGACTTAGTAGAAGACTTATGCGAAGACTTAAAGAAAGAACCAGATTTAGTGGAAAAATATAAATTCCAACTTGCATACTTTGAGCAACACTTTTATAAAGATTCTACTGGGCGTAAAGATATGGAAAGATATGTTCACTTCGCTACAGCTGAACTTGAAAATTTATTAAGGGCTGGAAGTGTAAGGGATATAATTTGTAACAGAACAAATAACTTAGACTTTAATAAAGTATTACAAGATGGCGAAGTTGTATTATTATGTACAAGACCTGCAGATATTGGTGGTACTGCACATGCAGGATTTGGTCGTTTCTTCTTAACACTACTTATGTGTGCTGTTGAAGGTAGACCTGGTTCAGATAAAACAAGAATTCCATACTTCTTATATGTTGATGAATTCGATAAATATGCAAGTCCATTCTTCTCTGATATGGTTACATTATATAGAAAATATAGAGTCGGAACAATACTTGCTGTACCTACACTATCTAGTTTAGGTGGTGCATCTAGTCCATTTATGCAAACACTTTTATCTAACTGCCCAACAAAAATTACATTTGGTAATTGTACTCCAGAAGAATATGCATGGTGGGAAAAAGAATTTGGACAAAGACGTGAATGGTCTGCATCTAATAGTTATACACCAGACAAAATTGATGGTATAAACTGGAGTTGGAAAGACATTATGTCAGTTGCAAAAATACAAGGTTTGAAGTTTAAAACATGTATTTACAAAATGAAAGATAGTAAAGGTAAAAACGTTGTAAACTATGGAACATTAGATTTCTTAGAGTCTAAATATAAAGAGCCTCATAAACTTAAGGAATACAACTTTGATAAGTTTAATAGTGGTATTGCACATGAAGAAACTAAAAAGGTTAAGAAGAATAAGTTTAATCCAAATTATATTGACTTCGATAATGAGGATGTTGAAATTGACCCAATTCAAACTGACACAACAGATTCTAGTGTATTATTTAATAATGAAGATGCAGTTAGTTTCAACTTAGGTGAAAAGAAAAAAAAATAAAAAAATAAAGCGACTACTTAAAAGTCGCTTTTATTTTTTACTCTAAAATCTTTAAATTTAATTCTTGAATTTTATATTTACCTGTTTCTTCATCTAGTACAAACTCTGTTAATGAATTTGTTAAACTTGGTAAATTTTGTTTCAAGTCTGTTGTAAAGTATATATTTGCATTTGATATTTCAAGTTTATTTGTAACAATTGTTTTAAAAGCCTCTACTGTGTGTTTATCATCTTCGCATAATAATACTAGTTGTGGTTTAATATCATAGCCAGAATCAAATGTTACAAAGTTTTCATAGAAGTCTTTTAGTAGTTTCATTCTGTCTATTAATTTCTTTTCCCAGTCTTCTTCTCTTCTTACTGCTTCAAATATTAAACTTGCAGATTTTCCTGCTTTTGTTACTTTAATTCCTGCATGTAATTTGAATACTTTCCCTGTTTGTTTTCCATTTAAAACTGGTTTTACTGTATAGCTATCAAATGCTTTTACTTTTCTTAAATATGATACTTGGTTTCCAGCAAGTCTTTTCTTTATCATTGCAACTGGTTTTGTGTTATCTGTTGGTTGCCATTTACATTCAACACCTCTTGAGTTTAAAAGGTATTTTCCCATTTTTTCCAATGAATAAATTCTGAAAATTCCCTTTCCATCTTCTGCTGTAAAATAGTATCTTGTAAGAATTTTAGTTTTTATTAATTGTTCTAATTTATTATTTAGTTTATCTTGTGACTTTATATCAACCCCTCTTGCCTCTAGTATTTGAAATATTTGTCTTGAGGTTATAAACTCAAACTCGTTTACTAATTCTAATATTTGGAAATGAATATCTGTTATATGTCCAATATTGATTTTATTAATTATTTGGTTTATTGAAACATATCCATCTTTTCCATCAAAAGTTTTTATTTCTCCTTCTCTCATTGCGAATGGAGATACATTGGTTTTAATTTCTTCATCTGATACCATAAAAACCCCTCCTACATATATATTTTATCAATTTTTTAACAATTCGTCAACTTCTATTTGTTTTAGGTATCTCCACGTACCTAATTTTAGGTCTTTTACACCTATATTACCAATTTTGCTTCTATGAAGTGCAAGTACCTTTCTATCTATTGCCTCACACATTCTTCTTACTTGTCTATTCTTTCCCTCATGTATTGTTATTTCAAGTCTAGATTTGTTTTGTTCTTCATCTGTTTTTAATATTCTTACCTTTGCCTTGCTTGTTACAAAGTCTCCTATATCCACACCATTTTCAAGCTTTTGCACATCTTCTTTTGTTACAATTCCCTTCAAAGTTACTGTGTATGTTTTTGTAATTTCGTGTTTTGGATGTGTTATTTTATATACAAAATCTCCGTTATCTGTAAGTATTAGTGCTCCTGATGTGTACATATCTAACCTTCCAACCGGTACTAATCTTTTATTTGTTTTTACTAAATCTAAAACTGTTTGCCTTCCAAACTGGTCTTTTGCTGTTGTTACACAGTCTATTGGTTTATTAAGTAAAATATATGTATGAGTATCTTTTGGCTTTTCCAAAAGTACTCCATCAACTTCTACTTTATCTTTTTCTGGATCTACTTTTGTTCCAAGCTCTGTAACTAACTTTCCATTAACCTTTACTCTACCACCGAGTTATATATTCTTCACTCTTTCTTCTTGATGCAACTCCAGCTTCTGCTAAGTATTTTTGTAATCTAATTTCCTCCATATTTATTCCTTTTCTAATTGATTTATTATATTCGCAAAGTATTTTGGCACAGGTGCCTCAAATGTTAAATCTTTACCTGTTCTTGGATGCTTTAGTTCTAACTTTTCTGCATGTAGCATTTGACCTTTTACTCCAAATGGATTTTTTCCATTTGAATAAACTTCATCTCCAACTATTGGGTATCCAATTTCAGATAGATGTACTCTAATTTGATGTGTTCTTCCTGTTTCTATTTTTACTTCTAATAAAGTAAAACCATTATATCTTTTTAATACTTTAAAGTGTGTTATTGCTTCTTTGCCATCTTTTGTTACAGCCATCTTTTTTCTATCTTTACTGCTTCTACCTATTGGCATATTAATTGTTGCTTCATTTTCCTTTATAACGCCCCTTACTAAGGCTATATAGGTTTTCTTTACTTTTCTATCTTGTATTTGTTTGCTTAAATTTATATGTGCTGTATCATTTTTTGCAACTATTATTAAACCTGAAGTATCTTTATCTATTCTATGAACTATTCCCGGTCTTATCTTTCCGCCTATTCCTGATAAAGAGCCTTTGCATTTTGCCATTACTGCATTTGCAAGTGTTCCATCTGGGTTGCCATTTCCTGGGTGCACAACTATACCTTTTTCTTTGTTTATTACAAGCATATCATCATCTTCATAAATGATATCTAATGGCATTTCTTGTGGTTTTAGCTCTATTTCTTCAGGTATTTCTTCTTCTAAAGTTATTAAATCTCCTACTGTAGTTTTGAATGATGCCTTTTCTTGTTTATTGTTTACAAGAATTTTCCCTGTTTTTATCATTCTTTGTATTGTTTCTCGAGACATATTTTGTTCTAGATTACTCACTACTTTATCTAGCCTTCCTATCTCTTCTACTTTATACGTTTTCATTTATGCTCTCCTGACTTTTTACTGTATTTACAATGATTGTAGCAATTATTAAAATTACACCAACAACCACTAAAATATCTGCAAAGTTAAATACTGGATAATCTATAATTTGTGTTATATCTATATAATCGATAACAAATCCTCTAAAAATTCTATCTATTAGGTTCCCTATTCCACCTGCAATTATTAAGCATAATCCAGTTTTAGTTTTATCATTTAAAGGATATTTCTTGTCTAATAATATTTTTATTATGGAAAACATTATTAATATATCAAATATTATTAGAAACAATCTTGCATTAAAAAATCCAAATGCAGCACCAGTATTTTCAACATAAGTAAGCTGTAATATACCTGGTATTAAATTAATTGTTTGTCCTGATGCTCCAATTGTATTATAAATTATTAATTTCAATATTTGATCTACTATTACACCTACAGCAATTATTCCAAGTCTTTTTTTCATATTATTTTATCCTTTCATAAATTGAGAAGTTGTTATCTTCAATTTCCTCTGTTGGATATATTTTTTTATATTCATCTTGTTTTAAGTCTAAATACATTTTCATTCTCACTCCATTTGAAACTATAAAATGAGTAAATCCGTATTCATCTATTTTTTCTTCCATATTTGTTATGTTCATATTATTCATATTTAAAAAGTCTCTAAAAACATATACATTTTCATTAAATTCTGGCAAATATAAATCACATCTTGAGTCTATAAATACCGGTACATTTTGGTAAATTAAATAACTACCATAATTATACTCATTGTATAATTTTACTTCTTCAAAATTCAAGTTTTCCTTCATCCATTCTGTAGCTTGTACTGGGTATGAGCTTTCATCAATATATGCATCATCTTTATGTGGTTTATATTGGAATATTGCAATTGTAATTACTATTGCTGAAATTATGGCAATTCCTAAAAATGTTGAAGTTTTTTTCTCTATTTTTTTTATAATTTCTTTATTGTATTCTAAATCTAACTGAACTAACATTCTATTTAATGGAATTACTCCGTATTAAATAGAACATAGATGCTTGTCTTCTTGAAAGTATTGCCAAAAGACCTAATCCCCCAAGTAAGAATACATCTGATAGTTTTACTTTAATTTTTGTAAATGCAACTATTGCAATATATATGGCAAATGTTATTAATAAATTTTTATTTTCAGCAAGTACTGTTGGTAAATGTTCGTTTATATTTTTTGTACTAATACCTTGCATTGTTTTTATTAAATATGTGTATGGTGTTGTTCCAAGTGGTGTTAGGAATCCTGTAAGCAAACATACTAGCATTATTATTATTAAAAATTTTATACTGTCATGATATGTCATTTTTATTTTGTATGGTTTTTCAATTCTATTATCTTCTTTTTCTTTTAGTCTCTTATGTTTTTCCTCTGCCTTTTGAAGTTTTTCAAGTAATTCCTCTGTCGCGCCTTGTTTTTGTATTTTCTTTCTTATAGAATCAACCTTCGCTCCACTTATTATTACATTTGCATATGCAAAAATGTATAATACAAATTCGGCAATATATGGCAAGTACAAAATGAAGTAAAAATAAAATGTTGCTACATGTAAATTTGCAATCAATATTGGAATTACAACTAATCCTATTGCATATTTTATTTTTTTAGTTTCTAAAAATCGTTCAATAAAATATATTGTTAATATGAATAATATAAATGTTACAAGCTGTGCTCTTGCACAGATGTAGGGTTTTATTAGATATAGCGTTCCAATTGTTAATATAAATGATATAATCCTATTTTTAGCTAGCTTAACATTTACACCATATAATAAAATACCTAGAATTGATGCAAGTATAATCGTCGAAATGTAAATTCCAGTCATTCCTCCTATATTGTATATTGAATAAATAAATACATCATATGCCCAATGTGGAAATGTATATTCTAAATTTTGATGCCAAGAAAATGGCTCTTGCATTGTTATGCCATTTTCTAAAATATACTCACCAATTTTTATTGTATAAAAAGTATCATTTTGTAAAGTTTTTGGTGTTATTGCCATGCAAAAAATTATTATTAATATTATTGCCATTGTATGAAAGCGTATTGCCTGTTTTTTTTCTAAACTCATATATACCTCTCTTATTTTAATATTTCAATTGCTTTTTGTAGTTGAAGATCTTCATTTGAATCTTTGTCAATTTCAATTTCTACATCCGGTTTTATGCCTACTTTGTTTATTTTATCCCCATTTGGTGTTTTAAATTCTTCTATTGTAATTTTTATTGCCCCATCAAATAATGGTTGTATCTCTTGCATTACGCCTTTTCCATAAGTTCTTATTCCAACAATAGTTGCTGCTTTATTATCTTTTAATGCTGCTGTAACAATTTCGCTTGCACTTGCTGAATAATCATTAACTAGAACTACAAGATTTATATCTTTATATTTACCACTACTAGATTTTATTATTGTTTCCTTTTCCGTCTTATTATATGAACGTAATACTGTATTTCCTTTATCAATAAACAATTCAGAAATTTTTACAGCTTCCTCTACTACTCCACCAGTATTATTTCTTAAATCTAAAATTACAGAGTTTATTCCTTTACTTTGGAATTCTTCCATATATTTTTCTATTTTCTTTGAACAGTCTGTATCAAATGTTGAAAGTACTATATAGCCTATATTTCCATCTAATATTTTAGAAGCACTATCACTAATTTCTACAGTTCTTCTTGTAACTGTTTTCTTAAGTGTCTCTGTACCTCTTTGAATTTCTAATTCTACTGTACTTCCAGCTTCTCCTTTTATTTTAGATGAAGCTACATTTATATCCATTTCATTGCAATTTTCTCCATCAATTGCTAAAATTCTATCTCCTGCTTCAATTCCTGCTTCCTCTGATGGTGAATTTTCCATAGGTGCAAGCACTATTAAATTGCCATCTTTATCTTTATAAATATATACACCTATTCCTACAAAGTCGCCAGTAACATTTACAATTAGTTCTTCATATTCATCTTTTGACAAATACTCTGTATAATCGTCTCCAACTCCTTCAACATAGCCTTTAATTGCTCCCTCAATCATTTTATCCAAATTAAGGTCTCCAATATAGTTATCGTTCAAGTAATCTTTAACTATTTGCAGTTTAGCATTTAGCGTTGAATAATCGTCTCCGTTTTTTTCTATGCTTTCTACAACCGCTTTTCTACCTTGGTTTGTCTTTACAAAATAATTATACATCCCTATTGATGTAATCATAAATGTTACTATTGCAGTTATAAGTATTAACATTACAACTTTATAAACTTTATTTGCCTTGTTGTTTTCCATTATTTTCCTCCTAATTTCTCTAAATTAGGCGAGCTTATTAATAGTTGCTCGCCTTTATTCTTTTGTTAATATTCTATTCTAAAATTTTAATATTATTATTGTAAATATGGTAATGGGTTTACACATCTACCATTTATTCTAACTTCAAAGTGTAAGTGGTAACCTGTTGAATTACCTGTAGTTCCTACAACTCCAATTACCTGTCCTTGTGTAACTTCGTCGCCCTTAGAAACTGTTCTTGAGTTTGGAGACATATGTCCATAAAGGGTCATTGTACCATCATGGTGATCTATTACTATATATTCTCCATAGCTTCTATACTCTCCATAAGAATTTCTTAATGCTGTTGAAGTAACAACTGTTCCTGCTTTAACAGCAAGTACCCTTTTGCCATAAACACCTATATTAATATCTGTACCTGTGTGTCCTGGGTATGATGGATAGTATTTTCTATTAATACTGTAAAATCCACAATCTTCTACTGGAAATATGTATCCTGCACTAGTTGGATCCCCTGGAATAACTTCCTTTCCACCATTATTCTCCATTGCAATACGTCTTAACTCATCTTGAATTTCTTTTTTATCTCGTTCAAATTGCTCTAGATCTTCTTCTAATGCTTTTTCCTCATCATTTAGTTGATCTACATATGTTTGTTTTACAGCTTGTGATTGTTTTAAAGAATTTGCTGTATCTACTTTACTTTTCTTTAAAGCTTCAATTTGCTCTTTTCCTGTTTCTAAAACTTGTTTTGATTCTTCTAGTTTTACTCTTGTATCTTCCATTTGTCCCATAAGATTTTTATCACTTTCAAGTATTTCAGATATAGTGTAATATTTATCTATAAAATCTGTTATACTTTTTGAAGAAAGCAATACATCTAAATAAGTTGTATCTCCTGCTTCATATAATGCAGCTATTCTTGTTTTTAATAGTTCTAATTGATGATTGTATTTTTCTTCTGCATCTTTAATCCCTATCTCTGCCTCATTTATTTGTGCATTTAAGCTATCAATTTGAGTATCTAAGTCTGCAATATCATTTTCATATTCTGCAATTTCAGCATTTAATGATTGTATTTGTTTCATAACTCCTGAAAGCTTTTCCTCTAATACTGTTATGTTGTCTTTAGTTTTATCTATTTGGTCGTTAATATTATCCAAATCAGACTGTGATACTGCAAATGCAACCATAATATTCCCTGATAAAACTATAATTGAAACTAAAGCTATTATACCAAATGCTTTTAAAAATTTCTTTAACATACAAATTCCCTTCCTTTTTTGTTTATTGTTGTCCTTCATTTGTTTGTGTTGTTTCACTTTCTTGTGTTGCTTCTCTTGTTACAAATGGATATGGATCTATAGTATTTCCATTTATAATAATTTCAAAGTGTAAGTGTGGTCCTGTTGACCAACCAGTTGATCCCACCTTTAAAATTGGATCTCCTCTTTTTACTGTATCTCCAACACTCACAAGTATCTCTGAGCCATGAGCATATAGTGTTGAAACTCCTCCTCCATGGTCTATCATAACCATATTACCATATGAGTATGAGTATGTTGCTTTAGTGACTATTCCGTCATTTGCAGCTATTGCATAACTTCCCATTGGTGCCCCTATATCCATTCCCGTATGAAGTCTATACACTTTTATTATTGGATGTAATCTCATACTATATGGAGATGTTATTGTATAATATCCTGGTGCTGGCCATGCAAATGTTCCACCTACATATCTTGTTGTATCTGTATTTTCAAGTGCTGTCATTAGTATTTCTAAATCTACTAAATCCAGTTCACTTTGGTATAGCTCAATTCTTTTTCTGGTTTCTATTTCATCATTTGTTAAACTATTTATATAACTGCTTCTTACTACTTTTGCATTTTCTAAAGAAACTGCAACTTTTTTTTGTTCTGCTTTAATTACCTTTAAGTTTTCTTTGTTAATACTTAATGCTTCTTTTATATTTTCTATTTGTTTTTTTTGTTTTTCAATACTCTTAAGCAAATTATTATCATATTCAACAACTTCACCTATCAAATAGTAGTTGTCTATAAAATCTAATATACTTTTTGAGTTTAATAAAACATCCAAATACCTTGTAGAACCTGCTTCATACCAATATGCAATTCTTTTTTGCAGTAATTCTTTTTGATGATTATATCTTATTTCAAATGTTGTAAGGTATGTTTCTGCCTCTTTTATTTGTTTTTCAACATTTTGTAAGCTTGCAGATATGGATTTTACTTGTTCTTCATATTCATATATGTTTTCATCTAGTTTGTTTATTTCTTCAAGATTCTTTGTGAGTTCTACGCTAATGTTTTCTAGGTTTTTACCTTCTGCTTCTATTTTTTGTCTTAGTTCAATTCTTCTTTGTTCTAGGTTTTGATTGTTTTCATTTTGATTTTCTGTTATTTCAGAATCAACAGCGTGCACTATTGTACTAAAGTTTAAGATGGTTAAAATTGTAATTACAGTAATGCATGTTTTTTTCACTTTTAATTCCTTTCTTTTTAAACGTCTAAATATTTTCTCATTGAAATTCTACTTCCTATAATTCCTATTCCTACGCCTAAAATAATATATACTATTAATATACTTGAGAATAAGTCTTTAAATTGTAACATATTAACACCAATTTTTTGTATTGTTTCTGATTGTGCCATTTTTATTGTTCCCCAATTATATAGCGCACCTACAATTCCAAGTGATATTGCACTAGACATAATTCCTATAATTACACCCTCAATCATGAATGGTGCTCGTATGAAACTATTTGTAGCTCCAACATACTTCATAATTGATATTTCTTTTCTTCTTGCATGAACTGTTAGTTTGATTGTATTTGCAATAATAAATATTGATATTAATATAAGTACAACCAAAATTGTTCCTGTAAAAATTCTTATCCATTTTCCAACTGTTGATAATGTATTGATTGTTTGATTACTACTTGTAATACTTCTAAAATGTGGTAGTTTGCTTATTTGTTCTTGAACACTATCATTCATGTCTAAATCTGTTAATGTCACTATATAAGAATCAAATAAGAAATCTGGTTCAATTCCTTCCATTGATGAAGTGTATCCTTCTAGTTTATTTTTCATTTCATTAAAAGCATCCTGTTTTGTTTTTCTTTTTGCATCTGCCACACCATCAATTGCTAATATTTGATCCTTCATTTTAACTACATCTTCTTCGGATGTATCATTTTGTATGTTTACCCTTATTGCTTGTGCATCTTCTAGATTACTTACGATATGTGTTATATTTTTCCCTATTGCGAAAAATGCACCAAACATAAGCATCGTAACGCACATTATTCCTAAACATGAAATTGTAGATTTTTTGTTTTTAAATACATTTCTAAATCCTTCGCTAAGGAAATATCCTATTATATTATACTTCACTTGTTATAACCACCTTTTCTATCATCTCTTACTATAACGCCCTTTTCAATCTCAATAACTCTTTTTTTCATTCTATCTACTATATCTTTTGCGTGTGTTGCAATTACCACTGTTGTTCCCCTTAGGTTAATTTCATTTAAAAGCATCATAATGTCCCAAGCTGTTTCTGGGTCTAGGTTTCCTGTTGGCTCATCTGCAATTATCATTGATGGATTATTAACTAATGCTCTAGCAAGTGCAACTCTTTGTTGCTCTCCTCCTGATAATTCATCTGGATATGCTTTTGCTTTTCCACTTAAACCTACCAATGAAAGTACCATTGGTACTTGTCTTCTTATATGCCTTGGTGTTGCTTTTACTATGTTCATCGCAAATGCAACATTATCATATACTGTTTTGTCTGATAAAAGTCTAAAGTCTTGGAATACAACTCCCATGCTTCTTCTTAAATATGGTACTCTTTTTGGTTTTAAGTATGTTGTGTCTTTTCCATTTATTATAATTGTACCACTTGATGGTTCTTCTTCTTTTAATATAAGTTTAATAAGAGTAGACTTTCCTGAACCAGATTGTCCAACTAAAAATGCAAAATCACCCTTGTCTATCTTAAAGCTTGCATCATGTACAGCTTCTGTTCCTGTTGAATACGTTTTTGATACGTTTTTAAATTCTATCATTTCTTCCCCTCATTTTTTAATGATATTTTACCCTTTTATTATAATAATAAATTGTTAAAATTGCAATAAAAAAGCATTTATTTTATAAAATGTCATAAATTTGACATATTTCAACTTAATATTTTATATCATATCTCTAACTTCATTTACAGTTTGTTCATGTTCATCAATTTGTTTTTCTGTTTTGTTTGTTACATTTTTAGCCGAATCAAATATCTTTGCTCTACTTATTGCTCCTATAGAGATTCCTGTTAATATTAGCAGTACAATTACTGTAATTATTAATGCTATTAATGTAATTCCTTTACTTCTCATTAGTTTCCTCCTTTATTTTAGCTATTTTAGAATAGCCTCCTCAATATGTTTTGCAGTTAAACCATAATGTTCCAAGAGTTCAGTTGCTTTACCAGATCTTCCAAATTCGTCTTTTACTCCAAGTTTTATAAGTTTGCATGGATATTCTTCTGTTAAAACATCTGCAATTGCTGTTCCTAGACCATTTATTATGCTATGGTCTTCTATTGAAATTAGCTTTTTAGTTTCTTTTGCACATTTCACTATCATTTCTTTATCTATAGGTTTTATTGTATGAACATCAACCACTCTAATATTTATTCCTTGCTTTTCAAGTTCTTCTTTTGCCTTAATTGCTTCTGAAACTACAACTCCTGTTGCAAATATTGTTGCATCTGTTCCTTCCCCAATTTGAATTGCTTTTCCTATTTCAAACTTTTGATTTTCATCATATATTACTGGTGTAGCTAGTCTACAAAGTCTTACATATACTGGACCTTGTATTTTAGATATTTCCTCTACTGCCCAACGAGTTTCTGTATCATCAGAAGTACATAGAACTGTCATATTTGGAAGTCCTCTCATTAGTCCTAAATCTTCTAACATTTGGTGCGTTGCTCCATCTTCTCCTACTGTTACTCCACTATGTGTTGCACAGATTTTAACATTCATTTTTGGGTAACATATGCTATTTCTTATTTGGTCATATGCTCTTCCTGCTGCAAATACAGCAAAAGTACTTGCATATGGGATTTTGCCAAAAGTAGACATACCTGCAGCTGTACTCATCATATCTTGTTCTGCAATTCCCATATCAAAAAATCTTTCTGGGAATTTTTTTGCAAAAATTGATGTCTTTGTTGCTCCTGATAAGTCGCTAT
>ENA-OOQO01000100-OOQO01000100.1-human-gut-metagenome-genome-assembly--contig:-NODE-100-length-56447-cov-4.433200_pt1 | contig 56447 bp, 25 predicted proteins | sample MGYA00241088_ERZ501162 | MGnify/ENA primary metagenome ERZ501162 (study PRJEB25962, sample SAMEA2042497) | human gut metagenome | biome: human gut; feature: human-associated habitat; material: faeces... | reverse complement strand
GATAAGCCTACCGGCCCTTTCAAATAGCTGTTCAACCAACCGGTATTCGACCCCGGCTATCCTATCATCGACGCAAACATACTCTTTGACGATGCTTCCGGAAAGACCTACCTCTACTACTCCCGCTGCTGCTACAAACATGCCGTTGACAGCGAAGTTTCAACATGGGCCAAAGAAAAGGGCTGGTTTGACGAGATTGAGGAAAGTTGGATTTACGGCGTGGAACTGAAACCAGATTTCTCCGGTATCATCGGAGAACCGGTAGCACTGCTTTGCCCGCCCCAGACAATGGACGACCCTCAAGCGGAATGGGAGAACCGCTCGGTGACTTCACATGAAGTCAACAGACGCTGGACAGAAGGTTCGTATATCGTGAAGCACAAAAATCTTTACTATATGCTGTACTCTGCAAACTTTTTCGGAGGGAAAAATTATGCGGTGGGTTATGCTACCTCCCAGAACCCCTTAGGACCATTCACAAAAGCTGCCAACAATCCGGTGCTGCAAAAGGATACAGAGCAAGGCGGCATCGTGACCGGAACCGGGATTGTATGCTCATCGATATTCACAACCGCCTCTACTGTGTCTATCATGGACGCACCGAAACCACTGGTGACGAACGAATGGTATTCATCGACCCCATAGACATCCAACCGGACGGGAAACTGGTAGTCCACGGACCGAATACGGATTTACAGAAAATCACATATTAAAGCCATCAGGCGCAGACTGCACAGCATGTCACGGTTCATTATTCTCCGTGGTTCTCCTATACATTCCGCGCCTGATGAAAATTAAAAAGGACATATCCATACACAACAATCCGCTCCATATTTGTTCCTGACTTCAATTCTATTTTCACCGGTATCCAATACAATGCCTTTCCATTCCAGTACATTTACGGAATCAGGTTTTGCAGTCCCATATGCTTTGCCATTGATATACAATTTGGCAGCTCCGCTATTGCTGAATACTTGCACATCAACAGTTTTGCGGGTTCTGTTTACCAATCGTTTTCCTGCGATATATACAAACTTATCTTCTTGATTCCAGTTTGCCTTATAAAAGTAAAAGGCATCTTTCTTTATTTTCCGGTCGTAAGTCACCAGCCCCTTATCATTGCGTCCCATAATGGTCCCCTCCCTACGGCCTGCCGCCGAAAAGTCGAACATGCACCAGATGAAGTTACACCACAAGAATTCACGTTCCTGAAGCTGTTTCCAATTCTCCACATGATAATAAGTCTGCCAGTTTTCGGGATGCCATTGCCCCCACGGTTCCGGATGCCTCAGCGAGTCTGCCTGCTGGAATACGCATGCCCCGGCACCATACTCGCTGATGCCCATCTTCCGCTCCGGATGTGCTGCATGCTCGCGGTCTATCCAGCGCCCCATGTCATCCATGTTGTCGCCATACCAGCCGAAATACTTGTTGAAAGCAATCAGGTCGGTGAATCCGTTGAAGTCGTCATCCTGATTACTGGCTCCCATAGTGGGACGGCTCGAGTCCAACTGACGGGCCAAAGCATGAAGCTCTGCCGCCATACGCGAAGGACGGTCCAGCCAACCGGAATTTATCTCATTGAACAGCCCCCAGAACAAAATGCAGGGGTGATTGTAGTTCTGTAAAATCAGTTCCTTCAATTGCAGGCGCAAGTTTTCATCATAAGCAGGATTATTCACATAAACATTGACAAAAGGAATCTCAACCCATGCCACCAGTCCCCGCTTGTCCATCTGTTGATGCATGTATTTGGCTTGCGGATAGTGGCAAAGACGCACGGCATTGCATCCCATTTCCTGCATCAAGTCCAAATCTTCGTCATGGTCTTGCGGATAAAATGCCGAAGCGCGTTCCGCCCTGTCCTGATGCCGGTTCACGCCATTCAAACGATAAGGCTTTCCATTCAGAAAGAAACCTTTCTCCGCATCGGCATGAAAGTAGCGGAAACCTATCTCTTCTTCGCGGCGGTCTATCTCTTTCCCATCCTTACGCAATATCACCACTCCTTTATATAAATAGGGGTCCTTCACTCCATCCCACAAATGAGGCCTTTCAAGCACCATGTCCATCACCACCTTTTTATCCTCACCCACCTCTGCACTGGCAACACGGCAAAGCAACTTTTCCTTGTCATATAGTTGAAACTCCACCTCGCAACCGGTCACAGTAGTTTCCCTTGCCGAAAGCAGTGCTTCAATTTTCAAATGGGCCTTTTTCTCCGATACATCGGACTGAGTGAAGAATACACCTGAAGAGGCATAATAAGCAGGTTCTATGCAGACATCCTCCGTTACCAGCAGCTCCACTCCCCGATACAACCCGCCAAACATATTGAAGTCACCGCAAATGGGAGCGATATCCATAGTCTGAGCATTGCTGACACGAATTTCCAATACACTTTCTGTTCCCGGGACCAGGAAATCAGTCAATTCTGCCACAAATGCCGTATAACCACCCTTATGTTGCATCACAAAATGATGGTCGATAAAAATGTCGGCAACCGTCTGTGCAGCCATCACTTTCAAGAAAAAACGTTTGCCCCGATAATGGGCAGGAACAGACAACTTACGACTGTAATTGCATAATCCCCTATAATAATCGGCATTGCCAAACATGCCATCGCCCGCATTCCAAGTGTGAGGCAAAGTAACCTTCACTATTTCCGAAGCAGGTGCCTGAAAACCCCGGTGGAAATTCCATCCTTCATTCAGTGGAATCACCTCTACGGCAAATACACATGTTGACAATATTCCCAAAGAGAATAAAAATAAAATGATGAATCTGTTCATTTTCGATAAAGTATTAGAAGGTTAATCATATTGGCAGGAACCAGTCCTTCCCTGCAAAGGTATGAAATAAATGTTGAATAATAAATGAGAAAAACACTTCAAGACACGCAAGACAACAAACGGATGACATGTTTAAGACTTATACGACCGCGATGCAACATTACAGACCTATTAATGCAACATATTTACGTTTATTTAAATAAGATATTGCTATCTTTGAGAATTCAATTTCAGATTATATAGTATGTCTTTTACAAACTATTTACACAAATTAGTGTTCCCCCTCATTATTCTGTTACTGGCTTATCTGCCGTTAGCAGGACAAACTCCGTATGTATTTCGCCATCTGAAAGTAGAAAACGGGCTTTCAAACAATAACGTAAAAACCATATTGAAAGACTGTGAAGGCTTTTTATGGATAGGGACCGCCAATGGATTGAACCGATACGACGGATATAGCTTTAAAGTGTATCAACCCAAAGAAAAAGACATCCATTCTTTATTGTCTAACGACATCTGGAACTTACAGGAAGACGGTTTGGGCAATTTGTGGATTGGAAGCGAGGCAAGATATTGTATATACGACCGAGACAAAGACAACTTCATTACCGATATTCCCTCATACCTCCTTAAAATAGGCATCCAGATAAATGGTACCTACAAAGTACATGTTGACAAAAGACACAATTTATGGGTACTGCAAGGCCAAAATGCTTTTTACTTCAATTTTTCTCATAAAACCCTTAAAACATTCAAAATAGAAAACTTTCCAGAAGAAACTCCGGAACTGAGTATCAGCGATGATGGTGAAAACCTATATCTTCTTTGGAATTCGACCTTATTGAAACTAGAGAACAACGCAAAGAAATGTAAACGGGTAGATAACATCAGCTTACCCTCCAACTCTATTATCGAAAAGCACATATACATTGATTATCATGGAGGCATCTGGCTATATTCATATACCGATGAACAAATATTCTATAAGAAAAACATAAAATCGGAATGGAACCAAATCAATCTCCATTCCAAAATAGAGACAAAAAGTAATGCGGTAAGGAGCATACTGGATGACTCGAACGGACATGTCTGGATAGGAACGGACCATAAAGGAGTATTCATTTATGACTACGTAAATGATAACCTTGTCAACCTCCTGAATACCCCTATGTCTTCCACATCCCTTGCTTCCAACAGAATAAATACAATCTACCGTGATGATTCAGGCGTCATTTGGTTAGGAAATTTCAAAAAAGGAGTTTCTTATTATCACGAAAGCTTCCATGAATTTATTGATACCCAGCATAAAGAATGCGGTGATATAGCCTCCATTTTAGAGGATAAGGCCGGAAACATTTGGCTGGGAACAGATGGGAACGGACTTTATGTAAAAGAAAAGCAAAAAGGATTTGCCATTCGCAAACTATCCATCCCCGACATAGCCATCATCAGTCTTCTCGAAGACCATAAAGGACGGATTTGGGCAGGAAGTTATCAAGACGGATTGTTCTGCTATGAGAACAACAGTATTCGCCATTTTACTCCAGAGAACAGCCAACTGCCATACAGTGGCGTATGGAGTATGAAGGAAGACCGATATGGAAACTTATGGATAGGTTATGTACTGGAAACTTTGGTTTGTTTTAATCCGGACGCAAATACTGCGACAAGTTATCTACTACCTGATGGGAATAATATCAATGTACTCAATATCTGTTATGACTATGGAGACAAAATGTATATCGGGACTACATACGGACTCTGTGTAATGGACATCGTGACGAGAAAACCCGAAATGATTTATGCCAATCGAAAAGAGACACAGCCATTCAAGCAGCTCTTCATTTCCACTGTATTCAAGGACGACAGAGATATATTGTGGTTAGCCCATAAACAAGGATTGACTGCCTGGGACTTAAAAAATGATTCACTACACTGGTTCGACGTAAACAACGGATTGTGTGACAATCTCATTAACAGTATAACCCAAGACAATCATGGTAACATGTGGCTTGCAACAAGTAACGGATTGTCTATATTGGAAGTAACCCCAGACACCCAGGAAGGAGTAGACTTTTCTTTCAAGAATCTTTCTACCAGAGACGGATTGCCAGAAAATCATTTCAACTCCCATTCCGCTTGTAAATTGTCCAGCGGAGATTTACTGCTGGGAGGCACCAGTGGCTATACATCTATAAATCCGAACAAGCTGACCGAAAAGAGCCGACCGCTGGCAAAGGTGTATTTTACAAATCTGACCATTGGCAATCAACATATAGAAGTAGACTCAATATATGAAGGGCGTAAACTATTAACAACTGTACTTGGCAGAACCCCATCATTGTCTGTCAGATATGACGATTATTTAATCTCCATCGAATTTGCCGCAGGCGATTTGCTGAATGCTGATAAAATAAGATATGCCTATAAACTGGAAGGATTAAATACCCAATGGTACTATACAAACGAGAACAAAGTAGCTTTCACCACCCTTCCTCCTGGCAATTACAAACTATTGATTAAAGCTTGTAACAGTGACGGTATATGGAATGACGAAGCTAGTGAGTTGAATATAACCGTTTCATCTCCAATATATTTATGTAATGTTGCTATCATCTTATACATATTGTTTGCCATTGGTATAATATCCTATGTAATATACCGATTCAAAAAGCATCACAACATAAGACTGGAGCAACAACGAGCAAAACTGGAGCAAGAACAAAAGTTGCTCCTGAATGAGATGAAGCTAAAGTTCTTTACAAATATAAGCCATGATTTACGTACACCACTGACGCTTATCATTAGCCCGTTACAAATGTTATTGTCAGAAACCCTGGATGACGGAATACGCAAAAAACTAAATACAATCAATAAAAATGCACAACAATTACTTACATCGATAAACTCTCTGCTTGATTTCCGGAAACTGGATGTAGGAGCCGAGACAGCTCATTACAAATCGGGAGATATTGTCAACTTTATCCGCGAGATTTGCAGTACTTTTCAAGAGTATGCTCTTGACCATACCATCAGCTTCTGTTTCATGTGCGAAGTAGAAAACCTGAACATGTCCTTCGATCCGGTTAAAATAAAAAAAGTAATGAACAACTTGTTGTCCAATGCCTTCAAATACACTCCTGATAAAGGAGAAATCAATGTACATCTTTATCGCGAAGATGACAATGTATGCATCTGTGTGGCAGACAACGGACAAGGTATCATAGACAAAGACAAGAAACATATCTTCGAACGTTTTTATCAGGTGCAACAAACTTCGGAAAAAACCGGCAGTGGAATCGGCCTGCATATTGCAAACGAATATGTACATCTACACAAAGGAACAATCTCCGTTACAGACAATTTTCCTAAAGGTTCCGTATTTACCGTTAAATTGCCTATCGTCACATATGCCAGTGAAAAGGAGGAATTACTTCCGGAACTGCTAAACAATGACAAAGCTCCGAATGAACTTCCCGTTCCAAATGCGGAAGAATTGCGGTATACCATCTTGTTGGTGGACGACAACAAGGATTTCTGTAGTTTCATGTCTGAATACCTGTCCGATGAATACGCCATACAGGTTGCCTACAATGGAGCAGAGGCATTGAAGATATTAGAAAAAAACAGTGTCAATATTGTAATAAGCGACATCATGATGCCAGTGATGAATGGAACAGAGCTATGTCGGCAAATCAAAACAAACATGCAATGGTCCCACATTCCCGTTATATTGCTTACAGCCCGTATGGCAGAAGAATACAAAAGTGAAGGATTTGAGCAAGGAGCCGATGACTATATCGTAAAGCCTTTTGACTTCAAATTACTAAAGCTGCGCATCAGGAAATTTATTGAATGGACAGAAAAAAGCCATCGTAAATTCAGTCAGAAAATAGAAGTGACACCTAATGAAATAACAATCACTCCACTAGACGAACAATTTATTGAAAAAGCTATCAAAATAGTAGAAGAGCGCATGAGTGATTCCGACTTCTCTGTGGAAATGTTAGGAGCAGAATTGGGGTTGAGTCGTAGCCATCTCTACAAAAAGCTGATGTGTATCACCGGTAAAGGTCCGGCAGAATTCATCCGGATTATCCGTTTGAAGCGCAGTAAGCAACTTCTAAAGGAAAGCCAGAAACAAATTGCAGAAATTGCCTATGAGGTGGGATTCAGTTCTCCAAAAAGGTTCACTGTAAACTTCAAGAATGAATTTGGAATATCACCATCTGATTACATCCGCAGTCTAAAATGATAACTTGAAACATAAAGGTATGTTATTTGAGACATGATAGACCTATGCTATTATGATAACTTTCCATATTTGCAGTAGCTTTTAATAACAGTTATTTTTAAATCTTAAATTAAAGTATTATGAAGTTACACGCAAATGTATGCTCTCAATGGGAATGGACAAAATTGAGACAATTGCTTGTTATCGTGTTACTAGGTTTGGGTATTGTTTCCACGTATGGACAAACCAAAACAGTATCCGGTATCGTTAAATCAGAATCGGGCGGTGAGCCACTTGTAGGAGCCACCGTCAAAGTGAAAGAAACCAATACGGGCGGCATTACCGACATCGACGGCCGTTACACCATCCAGGCAAATCTGGGACAAACATTGATAGTCTCTTACATCGGCTACCGCACCAAAGAGGTGAAAGTAGAGCGCACCACCCGCATCGACATACTGCTGCAAGAAGACAATGAGATGCTGGACGAAGTAGTAGTAGTGGGATACGGTACGATGAAACGCAGTGACCTGACCGGTTCCGTAGTCAGCGTGACGGGTGACGAACTGAAAAAGTCCGTAGTCACCTCGCTCGACCAAGCTTTGCAAGGACGTGCCGCCGGTGTGCAGGTGACCCAGAATTCCGGAACTCCGGGTGGCGGTATCTCGGTCAGCATCCGTGGTATCAACTCCTTGAACGGCAACGAACCGCTCTACGTTATCGACGGTGTAGCCATCTCAGGCAACAACACCAGCAACAGCAGCGTGCTCAGTTCCATCAACCCTGCAGACATCGTTTCCATGGAAGTATTGAAAGATGCTTCGGCCACAGCCATCTATGGTAGCCGCGCCTCCAACGGTGTAGTACTCATCACCACCCGTCAGGGCGAAGAGGGCAAAACGAAGGTCTCCTACGAAGGTTACTATGCCTTGCAACAGCTTCCCAAGAAACTGGAAACACTGACACTCCCCGAATATGCAGTTTACCAGAACCTCCGCGCCGCCACCATCGGCTTCGGTGCACGCGAAGAGTTCAAAGACCCCTCACTCCTCAGCCGCGGTACCGACTGGCAGAATGAAATCTTCCGCACTGCCCCGATGCACAACCATCAGATAAACATCTCCGGAGGTTCGAAGAGCATGAAATACTCGCTCTCCGGCGGCTACATGCAGCAAGACGGTATTGTATTCGGTTCGGACTTTGAGCGTTTCTCTTTCCGCGTCAACATGGACAACGACATCAACAAGTGGCTCACCACCGGCTTGCGCGCCTCCGTAGCCCGTACACAGCAGACCAACAACGTAGACGGTTCGGGTGCCATCTACAATGCCCTGAACCAGCTCCCCGAAGTGCCTGCCCGCAACCCGGACGGCAGTTTCGGCATGCAGACGGAGAACATGTATGGAACTTACTTCTCCAACCCCCTCTCCGACCTTATCCAAAATGAAAACTATAGTCGCAACACACAAGTCTATGTCAACGCCTTTGCCGACATCAAGCTGTGGAAAGGACTCGTATTCCGCACGGAATATGCCGCCAACTTCAATTACAGCAACGACTATAAGTTTACCCCCTCCTACGACTACGAGCACTTCAAGCAGCAGTCGTCAGCAAGCCGTGGAGCCGGCAACGGAAGCAACTGGACATTGAAAACTTACTTTACTTATAATAATACCTTCGGCAAACACGGCCTCTCTGCCATGCTGGGACACGAAGCGCAAGAAAACAAGTACGAGTCGCTGAGCGGCAGCCGTATCAACTTCCTCTTCAACTCCGTACACGAACTGGATGCGGGTGATGCCACAACAGCAAAAGCCAACAGTTCCCGTGGTTCATCCGCCATCGAATCATACTTCGGCCTACAACTACGACGACCGCTACTTGCTGACCGCTACGCTCCGTGCCGACGGTTCGTCTTCGTTTGCCAAAGAAAGTCGTTGGGGTTGGTTCCCTTCGGTAGCATTGGCTTGGAAAGTCAACAACGAAGCTTTCCTCAAAGATGTGGAAGCCATCAACTCACTGAAACTCCGCCTGGGTTGGGGTGTAGTAGGTAACCAATGGGCGGGTTCCTATGCCTACGGCGTCACCATGGCTTCGGCAGCCTCCATCTGGGGTACTGGTTTCTATGCAGGCAACTATCCTAATCGTGAACTGAAGTGGGAAGAAACAAACTCCTTCAATGTAGGACTCGACCTCGCCCTCTTCAACAACCGCATAGAGTTCATCGCCGATGCTTATTACAAGAAAACGGACAATCTGCTGATGCAAGCTTCTCTTCCTACCTACGTAAGCAGTCTGATTCGTGCACCGTGGGTCAATGCCGGTGCCATGACCAACAAAGGTGTAGAATTTACCCTGAACACGCACAACATCCAGACACGTGATTTCACCTGGACCTCAGGACTCACCTTCTCCATCAACCACAACGAAGTGACGAAGCTCTACTCCGAATCATCCGCTATTTCGGGAATCAACGGTTCGGAAACACTGACCTACACCATGGTGGGCGAACCGGTCGGGCAGTTCTACGGCTATAAAGTAATCGGTATGTTCAAGGAAGAAGGAGATTTCTACAAGAAAGGTGCCGACGGCAACTTCCTGCTCGACGAAACGGGCAACCGCATCCAAGTAGCCATCCCGAAAGACCAGACCATCGGCAAATCGGGCATCTGGGTAGGTGACTACATCTATGAAGACCGCGACAACAACGGTGTAATTGATGAGAAAGACCGCACGTTCCTCGGCAATCCGGCACCCAAATTCACGTTCGGCTTCAACAACTACCTTTCTTATAAAGGATTTGACCTCAACATCTTCCTGAACGGCTCGGTGGGCAATAAGGCTATCAACCTGATTCGCCGCACCTTCACCGATCCCATGCGTAACAGCAACCTGCTGAAAGAAGCTACCGGCATTGCCCAAATCGCCATGCACGACCCCGAAGTGGGCGACGAGGTACTTTCCAATGTTTACGTGGCCAACGCCGATGCAGCCAAAGTACAACGCATCACTACCAGTAGCGCCAACGACAACAACCGTATCTCCGACCGCTTTGTTGAAGACGCTTCCTACCTCCGCATAAAAAACATCTCGCTGGGGTACACCTTCCCACAGAAATGGTTGCGCCGTTTGCAGATAGACCATCTGCGCCTCTACGTCAACATCCAGAACCTCTGTACCATCACAGGCTACAAAGGCTACGATCCCGAAATAGGCGCTTTGAACTACAATGTATTGCTACGTGGTGTGGACGATGCGCGCTATCCTTCGCAACGTATCTATACATTTGGCCTTAACTTCAATTTCTAATGAGCCAGACAAATCATTTATCATTTAAAATCTCAATATAGTTATGAAACACAGATTTCTAACCCTTATATCATCGCTCCTTCTGCTTACGGCATGCAGCGACTCATTTTTGGAACGTGCTCCCGAAGGAAACTACGTAGATGTGACATACTACATTTCCGACGATGCACTCGAACAAGCCACTGCACCGCTTTACAACCGTGCATGGTTCGACCTCAACTCCCGCGCCATCGTGCCGCTGGGCAGTAACCGTGCCAACGATAACTTCAGTCGCTGGGGAGCTCCCGAGTTCACCAACTTCAAGGTGACAGCCCTGAGCGAAAACCTTGCCAATGCATGGACAGGTTTCTACTCGGTCATTACAATGGCCAATGCAGTTATCAGTGATGTGCAGACCAAATGTAGCAACAGCGTAAGCGAACGTGCCAAGCGCACAGCCATTGCCGAAGCCCGCCTGATGCGTGCTTGTGCCTACTTCTACATGGTTCGCCTCTGGGGACCGGTTATCATCATCGAAGACAACGACAAAGTGGTTGCCAATCCCATGCAACCGCTCCACCGCGAAGAAGATGTGCTGGAACTCGTTATTCGTGACCTCACTTATGCAGTCGAGAATCTTCCTGAAGTGGCAACCGCCAAAGGACGTGTCAACGCATGGGGTGCAAAAGGCATGCTTGCCAAAGTCTACCTCGCCCGCTCAGGCTGGAAAGGAGGCACACGCGACAACGCCGACCTGGAGAAAGCCAAGGAACTGGCCGCCGACGTGATAAACAACAGCGGCATCAGCCTTTACGAAAACTATGAAGACCTCTTCAAGTATAAGCACAACAACAATCCCGAATCGCTCATTGCCATGCAGTGGGTGCCACTGGGTGATTGGGGCGTATGCAACACTCTGCTTGCCGACCTCGCCGGCAACAGCAAGATGACCGGCGGTGTAAACGTATGGAGCAGCTATCAGGCAAGTATAGATATGCTCCAGCAATATGAGTTGGGCGACACTATCCGCCGCAACGCCACCTTCTGCACACCGGGTACATACTATTCATACATCTGCATTGCCGACGGTGGTTATACTTACGACGGCGCCACCTCTTGCATTAAAAAAGGTGTACCGGGCGGTCCGGACGACGACAACGACGGTTATATCCAGTCCATGAACTCTCCGCTCAACACCTACATCCTACGCCTTGCCGATGTTTACCTGACCTATGCCGAAGCTTGTCTGGGCAACAGCGAAGAACTGGCCGGTGGTCCCGGCCTGGAAGCATTGAACCAGGTGCGCGACCGTGCACGTATCCCCCGCAAGGAACGCGTAACCTTCGAAGACATCATTCGCGAACGCCGCGTAGAGTTCTCGATGGAGTATTGTAACTGGTATGACATGGTATCGTGGTATCACTGGAAACCCGACTACATGCTGAATTACTTCCAGAACCAACACCGCGGCTACACAGTAGACCTCATCGTGAAAGACGAAGACGGTTACCTCCACTTCGGCAAGAAAGAAGGCGACACTTTCCTCGAAGGCATAGAAAATTGGCAGGAACCGGGCGAGAACATCGAAATCCACCACGGCAACATCCTGATGCCTTATCCGGAAAGCGATGTCATCCAGAATCCGCTACTGAACGAAGAACCGGTAGCATACGAATTCAGTGAATAAACCAAGTTATACATTCATTATCTCAAATAACGACTTTAATATGAAATATATACATTTTCCTTTTGTGTTGCTCACCATCCTGTTGGCATGCAACCTTTTCACCGCCTGCAACGATGACGAGGGCGGCGGTGTTCCCGTAATCCACCACATCCGTCTTGTCGACCCAGAGAAGGCCGACAGTACGTTCACCGATGTAAATCCGGGCACCATGATTGTAGTCATCGGCGAAAATCTGAATGATGTGCGGAAAGTGTTCATCAACGAACAAGAAGTTTCGTTCAATAGCAACTACGGCACTTCCACCAGTCTCATCCTCACTATCCCCGGCGAATTGCAACTGACGGGTGCCAACCCCGAACTGAAAGGCGAACTGCGTATCGAGACCTCGCACGGCATTGCCACGTACTCCATGCATGTACTCTCGCCCGCACCCTACATCACCCGTGTAGCCACAACCTTCCCCGTGGAGACGGGCACGCCTCTGCGCATCGTGGGCGGTAACTTCTACGAAATTCAGCGCGTTTATTTCACCACTGCCGTGGACGACATCACCAATGCACCTGTTTCGGTAGAAGTAACGGACTACACGGTAAACAAGAACTTTGACGAAATATCATTCAATGCTCCCGCAGGCCTGATTGATGAAGGCAGTCTGGTAGTGGAGTGCTATACCGCATCCGCATTTACTCCCTTCCGTCGCACAGCCCTCCCACCAAGTATCAGCAAGGTAAGCTCCATGATGCCTATCACGGGTACCACAGTTACCGTACTGGGACAGAATTTTATGGATATCGCCTCCATCACAATGGGCAATCGCTCGGTAGATCTCTCTACTGTTACCGTAAGCGAAGCTAACGATATGCTTACCTTTACCATGCCGCGTGCACCGCAAGGCACTTGCTCACTCGCCATTACCACAATGGGCGGTACTGCCGAAGTTCCGGGCTTCTATCCTTTGGAGAATATAGTATTGAACTATGACAACATCGGTTGGTTCTCCTGGGGCGGGCAAGCTGTACCCGTCACTGCCGACGGTACAGCAGCTCCTTTCTTCTCGGATGGTAAATGCTACAGCATATCAGGGGAACTTTCAGCATGGAATTACTGGTGGGGCCAATTGCAGAACGGTGCCGTATGGGGCATTGACACAGCCTTCCTGCCTACCGATACACCGACTTCCGAACTGGCTTTGCAGTTCGAATGCTTCGTGGCAGTGGAATATGGCGAAGGTCCTGTATTCCGCATCTACCTCAAAGGGAATGAGGCTCACAACTACACGAACTATCGTCCGGTGAGCGACTTCACCGGAAAAACCGAAGTAGGCCAATGGATGCAGTGCAGCATTCCGCTCTCCGAACTGGTAGACGAAACCACTTGGGGCGAGTTCCAAAAACGTGACGGTGACGAGTTGGCACTCCAGATGACAAACCCCAGCGAAAACGGTCCATACAACATCGAAATGTATTTTGATAATTTCCGAGTTGTCAAGATACAATAATTTGAATTAAATTCTGGCACAGGATTACACAAAGTGACACCTTCTTTTAAACTCTTAGACGCTGATTCAATTGAATCAGCGTCTAAAAATAAATACACCGAAATTATTAAAACGAAATTTTACCGATACCATGACACAAATCTTCAAGAAAACCTTATTAACCAGCCTGATTCTATTTCTGATGACAGCTTGCTCTGACGATAAAAAGGAGCTGAAAATCATCGTAGAGCCTACTTCTTTCCATTTTGAACAAACAGGTGGTAGCAAGAAATTCGGTATCACCCCCAATGAACCAGCCACTTTCCAAAGTTCGGAAGCATGGTGCAAAGTAACCTCGGAAAGCAGCACTCCCGTACAGGCAATCTATAACATAACCGTAGAACCCAACACTACGCCCGACGTGCGCAACGCCATCATCACCGTCAGCGTAAAGGAGCATATACAAGAAATCAACGTGGAGCAGGCGGCCTATATCCAAAGCGATGAACCGGAAAAATACACTGTACGCGAGAATCTCACAACCCACCAACTGATTAACGAAATGGGACTGGGCATCAACCTAGGCAACACGCTGGATGCCGTGGGCGACTGGATAGACCCAAGCAACATTCTCAATTACGAACAAGCATGGGGAAGCCCTATTATCACACAAGAAATCATTGAAGGATATGCCAAAGCGGGCTACTCATCTCTGCGCATACCGGTCAGCTGGGGCAATCTGCTGTCCGACGACTTCAAAGTGCATCCTGACCTGATGGACCGCGTAGAGAAAATCCTAAACTGGACCCTCGACTGTGGCATGGTGGCTATCATCAATATCCACCACGAAAACGAATGGATTAAACAAGTACCCACCGACAGCAAAGCAAAAGAAAAATTCACTTCCATCTGGAAACAGATATGTGAACACTTCGAAAAGTACGGTGACCACTTACTGTTCGAGCCAATGAATGAAATCGGATACGATGAGATTTGGACTCCGTGGGGCGGTAGTGAAGCCGACAAGGCAAAGGCACTGGGATACGTGAACGACCTCAACCAGCTCTTTGTCGACATAGTAAGAAACAGTGGCGGCAACAACGCCAAACGTCATCTGTTGGTGGAAATCTACAACACCAACTTGGAGTATGCTTACGACCCCTTGTTCAAGATGCCGAATGATCCCGCAAACCGACTTGCTCTTACAGTGCATTACTATACTCCCGCAAACTTTGCCATACTGGGTGGAGGCGAGGTTGTCGATTGGGGTGTAGGCCGGGAAAGCTGGGGAACGGAAGCTGACTTCAAGGAACTGAACGACAATATGGACCTACTGAAGAAGAATTGCGTAGACAAAGGAATCCCCGTCATCATAGGCGAATATTGCGCCGACTCCAGAAACAGAACAAAGGAAGTGATAAGACTCTTCTGTGTTTCCGTAACCGAAGCCATCTACTCGCGCGGCATGTGCCCAATGCTATGGGACACTCCGGGGGGACAATACAACCGACAGGCTTGCCAGTTCGACGACCCTCTCTTCTTAGAAGAAATGATGGCTATTCCGGTTAAATATCCACGGAATTAAACAAATATTCATAATCAATAATCAAATAAAAATGAACAGAATCAGCACTTGTTTCGCCAGCCTATTGCTTTCTTGTGCATTGACGGCACAAGCACAGCAATATCAACTGAATTCACCGGACGGAAAACTAATTGTCAACATCGAAGCCGGACAAACCCTCAACTGGGCGATTGCCCACGACGGTACCACCGTTCTTTTGCCTTCAGACATTGCCATGCAATGCACCGAAGCTGAGGGAAAGCCCATTGCTTTCACCTTCGGCAAAAATGTGAAGGTGACCAAAGCTACCCGTACTTCCGTCGACACTTCCTTCCCCACTCCTTTCTACAAAAAGGCGAATGTGAAGGACACTTATAACCAACTCACGCTGAAATGCCGTAACGGCTATAGCATACAGTTCCGCGCCTACGACGACGGAGCCGCCTATCGTTTTGTTTCCGAACTGCGCAAACCTTTCTGCGTGAAGGACGAGATTGCCGAGTTCAACTTCGACCGCGATTACCACGCTTTCGTGCCCTATATTAACGACAATCGCGCCGGCGAGCGTTACTGCTACTCCTTCGAGTCCTACTACGATGAGGCCCCCCTCTCTCGCATGTACAAAGACTCGCTTGCCATTACTCCGCTGATGGTAGAACTGGAGAACGGAAAGAAAGCCGTCATTATGGAAGCCGGATTGTCCAACTATCCCGGCATGTTCCTCACTGCCAACCCACAGATGCCCCACGGAGTGAAGGCAGAATTCGCCCCCTATCCACAGGAAACAGTCATCGGAGGCTATGACCGCTTGAACCTCGTCCCTACCAAACGTGCCGACGTTATCAGCAAGCCCAACAATGCCCCCAACGGGCGTCCCACAGGGAAACAGACCTATCCTTGGCGTGCCGTGCTTGTTGTTACCCACGACACACAACTCGCCAACAACGACATGATGCAACGCCTCGCACCCGAATGCCGCATCGCTGACACATCCTGGATTAAACCCGGAAAAGTGGCATGGGACTGGTGGAATACTTGTAACCTGACCGGCGTGGACTTCAAGGCAGGCATGAATACGCCCACCTATAAGAAATACATCGACTTTGCCGCCGAAAACCAGCTGGAGTATATCATCATCGACGAAGGTTGGAGCGGAAAGGAATCATTAATGGAAGACATCAGTCCCGAAATCAATCTCGAAGAACTGGTGGCATACGGCAACCAAAAGGGCATAGGCATCATCCTCTGGGCAAGCTGGCGCAATCTTACGGGAGGAGGCGACATCTCCCCTGCCGTGGAACAAGTTATCAGCCACTACGCACAAATGGGAATCAAAGGTTTCAAAATTGACTTCTTCGACCGCGACGACCAACTCGCCATCTCTTCTACCGAACAACTCGCAGCATGTGCCGCCAAGCATCACATGTTGCTTGACCTACACGGACTGAAACCCTTCGGCATCCAGCGCGCCTATCCCAACATCCTCAACTTTGAAGGTGTGAAAGGACTGGAAAACAGCAAGTGGGAGCCCATCGTGAACGGTGCACCCTTGCATGACTTCCCGCGCTACGACGTTACCGCCCCCTATCTGCGCCAACTCGCCGGTCCGATGGACTATACGCCGGGAGCTATGGTAAATACCACCCGTTCCCTGTTCCGCTCCGTCAACGACCACCCCATGAGTCAAGGTACACGTGTACACCAGATGGCTATGTACACCGTCTTCGAAGCACCCTTGCAGATGCTTGCCGACAGTCCCAGCAAATACATGAAGGAACAGGAATGCACCGACTTCATCGCCAAGGTTCCCACTACCTTTGACGAAACCATTGCTCTTGATGGTAAAATAGCCGAATACATCACGATAGCACGCCGCAAAGGAAACACTTGGTTTGTAGGCAGCATGACCAACTGGACTCCGCGTAGCTGCACCATCGACCTCTCCTTCCTCAGCGAAGGCAACTACGAAGCCGAAATCTTTGCCGACGGCATCAATGCCGACCGTGAAGCTACCGACTATAAAAAAGAAGTACGCATCGTCACTGCCAAAGACAAACTCAATGTACAACTGGCACCCGGCGGTGGATGGACAGCACGAATTACAAAAAAATGAATCTGAGAAAACTGTTTCTGCCATTGTGTTCAGTAGCCTTGTGCCTGCAATCCTATGCACAAGACAAATCCTTCCTTAAGGATATGCTCTGGTATATAGACAACCCTTCTGTATTTGAAAAAGGACAAGAGGAAGGACACGCTTGGCATATGCCCGAAAAGAGCATGCTACTGAATGGGACATGGAAGTTTTTCTGGTGCGATACACCGGAAGGGATACCTGCACACTTTTTTAACCCCGAATTCCCGGATAAGCAATGGGGCGACATCAAAGTTCCCTCAAACTGGGAAATGCAAGGTTATGGTGACAAGCTGTTCAGAAATGTATCTGCTCCCTTCGGGGTGAATCCACCACATGCTCCCAAAGAGTATAACCCTACCGGACTATACCGGCGAACATTCAAGGTACCTGCAAGTTGGGCAGCAAAAGACCAGATATTTTTAAGGTTCGAGAAAGTGGCATCCGCTTCTTTTGTATGGGTCAACGGTCATGAAGTGGGCTACAATGAAGGAGCACAAGAACCTGCCGAATACAACATCACTCCTTATTTGAAGCCGGGCGAAAACACGCTGGCTATCTGTGTACTAAAGTATTCGGACGGCTATTACCTGGAAGGACAAGATTATTGGCGACTGGCCGGAATCTTTGACGACGTATGGTTGTACGCCACACCTGCTGTCAGGATATTCGACTGGCAAGTAATCACAGAGTTTGATAATACGTATACCGATTCGCAGTTAAGTATTCAGGTAAAAATCAAGGACTACCAGAACAAGCAAAGCGGGAATTATGGATTGAAGGCTTACTTAAAGGATAAAAACGACAAGATTATCTGTAACTTTTCCGCAGCTCCATTTGAAATGGACGCTGCGGAAAAGACAATACAGTTGCATACCTTGGTACAAGAACCCCGGAAATGGACAGCCGAGACACCCGAGCTTTATACGCTCGGTCTGGAATTATCCAATCCGGCCGGTCTGCAGAAAGACAAGATAGAAACGGTCATCGGATTCAAAAAGACGGAAATCAAAGACGGTGTCTTTTATCTTAACGGTATCCCACTGAAAGTCAATGCACAAAATTCGCACATGCAGCATCCCGAAGAGGGACATGTCATGGACGAAGCCACCATACGCAAGGATTTTGAATTGTTGAAACAGTTTAATTTCAATGCCGTACGTACCTCTCACTATCCTCCGGTGAATAAGTATTTGGAACTGGCCAATGAATACGGGCTTTATATCATAGACGAGGTGGGCGATGAAGCCCATGCCTCGGAATGGATTTCAAGTCTCCCGGAATACGAAGAGATGTATCGCGAGCGATGCCGCAGAATGGTGTTACGGGACAGAAACCATCCCTGCGTCTTGTTCTGGAGCGCAGGAAACGAAAGCGGTGAAGGTATCAACATTACCCACACCATTGAAGAAGGGAAATCGCTGGACCCCACCCGCTTCTGGATGTATGGCGGAAATGCATTCTCCCATCCGGCAGAAGATATTATCGGACCCCGTTACCCTACTCCTATGGAACTGGAAATGCAGGTAGGCATAGGAGAGGATTCCCGACCATCGTTTATGGATGAATACTTATCGGTTGCAGGCAATGCCGGCGGTGCCCTGGACGATTATTGGGAAGCCATCTACCGACATCCCCGCCTGATGGGAGGGGCCATCTGGGATTTTGTAAGTCCGGGACTGACCGAACGGATAAGGCAAGTGGACGACCTTTCGCCCTTCCATACTCCCGCCCATCTGATGGGAAATGCCCGCTTGGTGAAGGAAGGAAAGAACACGGTGCTGGACTTGAACGGTCACGACCAATGGGTAGAGGTCTATCGTGCAGACAATGTGGAGTTGAACAGTAATGAACTGACACTCACTTGCAGAATCTACCCCCGGAAACTGGTAAGCAGTTGCGGCTCATTCATCACAAAAGGCAATTATCAGTTCGGGCTGCAACAACGCGGTAAAGACAAACTGGAATTTTATATCTATACTGATAAAAAGCATTCCGTATGCGCCTCCTTGCCTACTGACTGGGAATACAACTGGCATCAAGTGACGTGCATCTACGACGGACAGAAAATGTCCATCTATATAGACGGAGCAGAAAAGGCCTCCACACAAGCATCGGGCAATATCCGGAACTTCCCCTACCCCGTCAACATCGGTCGGAATGCAGAAACACACGGCCAAGAGACTTCGGTCTACATCTGCGATGCTCAAATGGACGAAGTCGGCATTTTCGCCAAGGCACTGACTTCCTCTTTTCACCCGGAAGAAGCCGCTCTGTGGCTAGATTTTGAGCAAGAGACGGGAAATGGCACATCCTACAGTTACGGCATCGGTGCACGTACGTACGGCAGCATCTGGCCCGACCGTAGCGTACAGCCCGAAATGTGGCAAATGAAGAAAACCGGACAACCTCTTTCTTTTTCCATGTCGGATGTGACAGAGGGAGTCGTTGAGTTATGGAATCGCAATCATTATACAAATGCTTCCCGATATGCCATACGATGGGAATTGAAAGAAGATGACAAGGTTATTCAATCGGGCGACTTGGCACTCTCAACAGCGCCGCTTAGCCAAGAGCTGGTGCACATACCTTATAAGAAGCCAGCCCTGATTCCCGGCAAAGAATACCGCCTGATGCTTCATGCCGTCCTGAAAAAAGATGAATTGTGGGCAAAAGCCGGACATGAGGTGGCATGGGAAGAACTTGAACTGCCTTGGAGCCTGCCATGCTCTTCGGAAGAAAAGGCTCAAGGCGTACCTTCCTATTCACTTTCGGAGAAAGAATTGGTTGTCTCCGGAGATGGCTTCAAATATGTATTCAACCGTACCGACGGACAACTGACGTCGATGGTTGTTCAAGATATGGAACTGCTGGAATCACCGCTCCGGCTGAATCTTTGGCGTGCCCCGCTGGCCAATGAGCTGGACAACTGGAATGCCTCCAGCGCCCGCTCCTCCAACTGGAAAGAAGGTTACGGATACACGGTAGCCACAGAAATGTATTCTGCAGGGATTGACCGCCTGACACATCAGCCCCTCTCTTTTTCGGTGTCCGAAACCACCGAAGGCGTACATATACACATCATTGATGCGGAATTGATGGGCAAAGGAGAAAAAGAGAAAAAAGACCTCTACATCGAAGGAGTACAGAACAACGGCATCATCAACCACTATGAGTATATTATCAATAGTGAAGGGACGATAGAGATACGCCATGTATTGAAGCCTGAAGGGAAAATGCCGCTTTGGTTTCCTCGCATAGGACTTACGCTGACCGTAAGCGATGCGCTCGACCAAGTGAAATGGTACGGCCGAGGACCGCAAGAGAACTATCCGGACCGGAAAACCGGCTATCCGATGGGGATATATGCCTCTACCGTACAAGCTATGTACGAGCCCTATCTAATGCCACAAGATTACGGATTGCGGACAGATGTACGCTGGCTGCAACTGACCACGGACAAAGGCATCGGCCTTCAATTCAAGATGAACGAATGGTTCAACTTCAACATTTATCCGTACAGCACAGACAATCTGACGAAAGCGATGTATACCTACCAATTGCAGAAGCAGAAAGGCATGACCCTGAATCTCGATTATGCCACTACCGGGGTCGGCTGTACGGCCCGCGGTGTATTCGGTGCTTACAAGGCGATGCCGCAGGAATATCGGAGAACCATCAGCATAAGACCTATGATGAAATAAAAATATTGTATCGGACTGGTAAGATTATGAAAAACAAAAATTACTTTATTCTATTAGTGTTGTTTTTAAGCGCTTTACAAATAAAAGCGCAGTATTCATTCGACAACGTGCTTTATGGTGCAGCCTACTATCATGAATATATGCCCTATGAGCGACTGGATGAAGATATCCGGCTGATGAAAAGAGCCGGCCTGACAGTAGTGCGCGTTGGAGAATCTGCCTGGGGAGTATTTGAGCCGCAAGAAGGAAATTTTGAATTTGAATGGATGGACCGCATTCTGGACAAGATGCATGCAGCAGGAATCAAAGTCATCTTGGGAACTCCCACCTATTCCATTCCTGCATGGCTGGCATACAAACACCCGGAAGTGCTGGCAGAACACGCCAAAGGAAACAAAGCCTATTATGGAATCAGACAGAACATGGATTTTACAAACCCGACCTACCAATTCTATTGCGAACGGATTATCCGCAAGATGCTGGAAAGATATGCACAGCATCCGGCAGTCATCGGGTATCAAGTGGACAACGAAACAGAAGCGCGCGGAGTAAACAACAGAGACTATTTCTTCGGATTCAGGAACTACATCAAACAGAAATTCAACAATGACCTGAATCTGCTTGCCAAGGAATGGGGAATGAACTACTGGGGAATGAACATCAACACCTGGGAAGAGTTCTATCCGCGCGATGGAGTGACAAGCCCCTCGTACAAGAATGAATGGGAACGCTATAACCGGAAGGAAGTGGCCGATTTTCTGAATTGGCAGTGCGACCTTGTAAATGAATACAAGCGTAAAGACCAATTTGTCACCCACTGCTTTATGCCCGACTTCCATAATATAGACCAAGTGGAAAGTTTCAGGCAGATGCAATATCCTGCCATCAATGTCTATCACGATGTACAGGATAAACAAGACGGCCAGCGCATCGCTTATGCCGGTGACTTCGTGCGCACCGTGGCCGACAACAATTACATCGTCATGGAAACCAACGCACAAGGCATCGGCTGGGATGCCCGCACCCAGTTTCCTCCCTACGACAACCAGTTGCGGCAGAATGTGTACGCACATTATGCTTCCGGAGCCAATATGGTGGAATACTGGCACTGGTCTACCCTGCACTACGGGCAGGAGACATACTGGCGAGGCGTGCTGGGCCATGACCTCCAGCCCAACCGCATATACAAGGAATTCACCACCACCGCCAAAGAGTTGGAAAGAATAGGCAGCCACATCGTGAACTTGAAAAAGAAAAACCGGGTAGCTATCCTCTACAGTCATGATTCTTATCATGCTCTCGGCTTCATGCCCTACACTTACAAGAGCAATTATCCCATTGATATGGTGCATAAAGCCCTCTATTTCCAAAACATAGAAACGGACATCATCCCTTGTGACAAGACAACCGATTTCAGCGGATATGACATGCTTGTCATTCCCCCTTTGTATGTGGCTACCGACCAATTGCTATTAGCCATTGATGAATTCGTACAGTCCGGCGGACACGTGGTAATGATGCACAAAAGCGGTTACTGCAATGAGCACTCCGCAGTTCGGGCCACCTTGGCTCCCGGGCCGCTACGCAAAGCCTGCGGCTTCCATTACCAGGAATTCTCCACTATCGGTGACTTATCATTAAAGGATAACCCCTTTCAATTAGAGGGAAAGAACCAGATAAGCGACTGGTATGAATTCCTGATTCCCGAGACAGCCACCCCGTTGGCTTATGCAGAGCATCCGTTCTTCGGCAAATGGCCCGTTGTCACCGAAAACAAGTATGGCAAAGGCAAACTGACCTACATAGGAGCCTACCCTTCGCAGGAATTGCTGAATGCCATCGTGCGAAAGGCAGCCATCCATGCCGGTATCATCTCTTCAGAGAGCGACGTGTTCCCCATCATACAGCGTTCGGGAATAAACAAAGCCGGAAAAGCCATCCGTTACTTCTTCAATTACAGCAGCGAGAGTAAAGAAATCACTCATAACTATCCGACATCCAAAGAGCTGATTTCCGGCAAGACTGTAAAAGAAGGAGACCATGTAACATTGCCCCCCTGGGGAGTTCTCATCATGGAAGTTTATTGACCATCAGAAAACATGAGAAAAAATGAGAAAAAAGATATTTGCCTTTCTATTGCTAAGTGCCCTATATGCCGGCGCCCAAGAAGCTCCGGACTGGGAGAATCCTATTGTAGTCGGCATCAACAAAGAGCCGTATCATGCCACACTGACATTGCCTTCGCAAAAAGTCGATTGCAAAGAAATCATATCCCTGAACGGCAAGTGGCGATTCCAATGGTCTGCCGACCCGGGAAAGCGCCCGGCCGACTTCTACAAGAATGATTTCAATACCGACACATGGGATACCATCACAGTGCCGGGAGCATGGCAATTGCAAGGTTATGGGAAACCTATCTATTCCAACGTAAACTATCCCTTCCAGAAGGATGCACCCAGAGTGACAAGCGAGCCTCCCGCCGAATATTACAGTTACGGGCACAGAAATCCCACAGGCTCTTATGTCACCACGTTCGAAGTGACGCCCGATATGAAAGACAAGTGCCTATACCTTCACTTTGAAGGAGTAAAATCGGCCATGTATGTCTGGGTAAACGGAGAGCGGGTAGGCTACAGCCAGAATTCGATGTCGCCTGCCGAGTTTGACATAACCGAATTTGTGAAGAACGGAGCCAATCGTCTGGCAGTGGAAGTGTATCGGTGGTCGGACGGCAGTTATCTGGAAGACCAGGACATGTGGCGGCTTAGTGGAATACTCAGGCCGGTAGAGCTATGGGTACGTCCCCGGACAAATATCCGGGACTATAGGTTCAGCAGCGACTTGTCGGACGACATGCGTTCAGCTACATTCGGAACCGAAATTTGGATAAGAAACCAGACCGACCGCAAAGTAAAAGACCTGACCGTAGAAATAAACCTGGTGGGGAAAGACAACAGAGGAAATAAACTCGACAAAAAAATGGTGGCTCCCGTAGGTACTATTCAGGCCTTTTCTGAAACGAGCGTCACACTGTCCGAAATGCTCCGGGAGCCTCAACTATGGTCTGCCGAAAAACCGCATCTATATGACATCCACATCAAGCTTCGCAGGAAGAATGAACTTTTGGAATCGTTCGAATACCATTGGGGCATACGGAAAATAGAAATCGCGGGAGACGTCTTCAAAGTCAACGGGAAAGCCGTCAAGCTGAAAGGAGTGAACCGTCACGACTTCCATCCCCGTATGGGATTCTTTGTCGACAGCCGGACGATGGAGAGAGATATCCGGCTGATTAAACAAGCCAACATCAACATGATACGCACGTCCCACTATCCACATCTGCCATTGCTGTACGAGCTATGTGACAAGTATGGAATCTACGTAATGGACGAAGCGAACCACGAAAGTCATGCCTACGGTTTGGGGAACAAAGTATTAGGAGACAACCCTCAATGGACACTGGCCCATGTGGACCGGGCAGTAGCCGTGGTGGAAAGGGACAAGAACCATCCGTGCATCCTATTCTGGTCATTGGGCAACGAGGGTGGAAGCGGTGCCAATTTGCGAGCTATGGCAGACACAATCCGTGCCTTAGACCCCACCAGACCGATATACGACGATACAGACCGCACCGTATCCGATGTCTATGACGAAGCTTATCTGCATCCCGACGCTTTGAAGGAACTTGGCGAGAAAATAACCGACCGCCCCGTATTCATGAGAGAGTATGCCTACGCCATGGGAAATTCCATCGGCAACCTCAAGGAGTATTGGGATGTGATTGAAAAGGACGAAAGTATTATCGGAGCTGCCATTTGGTGCTGGGTAGACCAAGGCATTCCTAAAAAGCTTAACGGTGCACCGTTAAGTTTCGGCGAGAGCCCCTCGTCACTCCCATTACTGCCCGATGAATTCTGGGCGTATGGAGGAGATTTCGGGGACTATCCCAACGACGGTCCCACCGGCATTAACGGGCTGGTATCTCCCGACCGGGTGCCTCACCCCCATTACTATGAAGTACAAAAAGTATATCAATACATCAAGTTTGAAAAGAAGGGAACGCGGCAAATCAAATTGACCAACGGGTATGCGTTTTCCGATTTGGATGAGTTCGATTACAGCTATGAGTGGATATGTAACGGAAAGGCAGTAAGCAGCGGCGACCTCCAGTTGTCCGAAGGGAATCTGCTGGAGGTACCTTCAAGACCGGATAAGTGTGGGGAACTTTGCCTCAATGTATATGCCACGTTGAAGGAATCCACGACGTGGGCAGAGAAGGGCTTCAAAGTTGCCAAGGAACAACTTACGTATCATGACTATGAATTCCCACAATTGAAGGATGACGGCGGGAAGGCCACGTTTAAGGAGACACCCGAAGCGGTGGAAATTATAGCCGCCGATGCCTTGTTCACCATAGAAAAAGGTACCGGTGCTTTGGTGAGTTGGCGAGTCAAGGGAGAAGAGTTGTTGCACAGTGCCTTGGAACCCTATTTTTGGAAACCGGCAAATGACATTCAGGTCCGCAACGGCTACAATGAACGTTTGAGCGCTTGGAAAAATGCAGAGCAAAAACGTATCGTAAAGGCATACCAAGCAACCGTAAACGATGGTATGGTGATAGTGGATGCCAGTCTCTCCCTCCCCCGGATAGGAGCCGGTTACCATCTCCGCTACACTGTGGACGGCAAAGGCCGCATACAAGTAGAAGCAACCTATCAGCCTGAAAAGGAAGATATTCCGCTGATGCCCAAATTCGGTATGCGCATGAGAATGCCCTCGGCGCTGAACCGGATAGCCTGGTACGGACGCGGCAAGTTCGAGAACTATCCCGACCGCAAGAGCGCCGCTTTCCTGGGAGTCTACGAGTGTGGCATACACGAATTTATCACGAACTACATCGTACCGCAAGACAATGCCAACCGGTGCGATACACGCTGGTTCATGCTGGGAGACAGTGAGCGATGGAAAATACAAGTCAAAGGCTTGCAACCCCTATGTTTCCGTATATGGCCCTACGGGGAAGAAGACCTGGAAGGGAAAGAGCATGCGCACGAACTGCCCGAACGCGACTTCATCAACCTGAATATCGACTCCAACATACACGGAGTAGGTGGAAACGACGGATGGGGCGCACAGACCATGAAGCCATACACCATTGACGGCAATCGCTCCTACCGGTATGGGTTTATCATGGAGTATATGGACAAAACAGAATAATCCGTTCATCAATGCATTCAAAAAGGGAATAAACATTTTGTAAACAACAATAAAGGTATGAAAAGAAACATCTTTAAAACAATTCTCCTATCCGCCTGCATCCTGCAAGGGGGCAGTGCATTGGCACAACAAGAGAAAGCAGAACCGGGCAAGTTCTCACCTACCTGGGAGTCATTGTCCCAATACGAAGTGCCCGAATGGTTCCGCAACGCCAAATTCGGCATATGGGCACACTGGGGTCCGCAATGCCAACCCGAAGCCGGCGACTGGTACGGTCGTGGCATGTACGAAGAGGGCGGTGCTGCCTACAAGTGGCACTTGGAGCATTACGGACATCCTTCGGAATTCGGCTTCAAGGATGTAATCAACGAATGGAAAGCCGAAAAATGGAATCCGGAGAGGCTGGTAGCCCTTTTCAAGAAAACCGGTGCCCGATATTTCTTTGCTATGGGCAACCATCACGACAACATGGACTTGTGGGACAGTAAATACCAATCATGGAACTCCGTCAACATGGGCCCCAAGCGAAACGTACTGGGCGAATGGGAGAAAGCGGCCCGCAAAAACAAACTTCCCTTCGGTGTCAGCATCCACTCCTCCCATGCTTGGACATGGTATGAAACTGCACAAGGAGCCGACAAGAAAGGCCCATACGCAGGAATCTCCTACGATGCCCGCGTAGTGACTAAGGAAGACGGCAAGGGAAAATGGTGGGAAGGCTACGACCCGCAAGAGCTATACGTACAGAATCATGCCCTGAGCGGACATGCTTGGGCTGCATGGGACTGGCCCGAAGGAACCTCTGTCCCCCCACAGAGCTACTACGACAACTTCTTCGACCGCACAGTGGACATGATAAACAAGTATCATCCCGACCTGGTCTATTTCGACGACAGCGTACTCCCCTTCTGGCCCATCAACGATACGGGGCTGAAAGTCGTGTCGCACTACTATAACCAAAACATGAAGCTTCACAAGGGCAATCTCAATGCCGTAGTCTTCGGAAAGAAGCTGGAAGCTAAACATAAAGAGGCCATCGTATGGGATGTAGAAAAAGGGGTTCCATCGGAATGCCAGGACAAGGCGTGGCAAACCTGTAGTTGCCTCGGTACTTGGCACTATAACCGCTCTGCTTACGAAGACAACTGGTATAAATCAGCCGAGACCGTCATCCACATGCTCATTGACATCGTCAGTAAAAATGGCAACCTATTACTAAGCGTACCAATGAAAGGAAACGGCACCATCGACGACAAGGAAGAAAAAATTCTGGAAGACATAGCCGCCTGGATGGAGGTGAACGGAGAAGGAATATTCGACACACGTCCCTGGTGTATTTATGGTGAAGGTCCCTCCACAGAAACAGCAATACCTTTGGACGGAGCAGGATTCAACGAAGGCAAGAACGCACCCTACACTTCTGCCGACATCCGGTTTGTGAAAAAAGGGAAATACTTGTATGCCCATATCATGAAATGGCCCTCAGACGGAAAAATACAGATAAAATCACTGGCTACCGGCAGTCCCTACTGCAAAGGAGAAATCGAAAAGGTAGAATTATTAGGAGGTGGAAAGGCAAAGTTCAGAAGAACTTCCAAAGGCTTGCTTATTGACCTTCCCAAAGACAAGACACCCAATCCTATTTCTTTGGTACTGAAAATCACTAACCGTTAAACTGCTGATATTGTATGAAAAAGGGATTTTTTTTAAGACTATTTGTCCTGCTGATGCTGACATTTTTCATAGCAGAACAAGGCAGAGCACAAACCTACCAACGCACCTCACAAGGCATAAAAAGCACTGTGCAAGGTATAAATATAGATATTAGCTTCTTCTCTCCTGTCACAGTGAGAATCTTAAAATCGCCTGACGGCTGGAAGTATACCAAAGAAAGTTTGTCGGTCATCGGGCAACCGGAAAAAGTAAAACTATCCGTCTCTTCGAAAGGGGGCATATTGACTATCAAAAGCCATCAGCTTACAGTCCATCTCAACGAAGAGACCGGACAAATAACTTTTGCCTCTTCCGATGGAAAATCGCTGTTGCAGGAACAAAATAAAGGCGCACGTTTTGATGATTTCAACGATGCCGGCACAAAAACCTTCAGCGTTTATCAATCGTTCACCTTAGAGAAAGACGAAGCTATTTATGGATTGGGACAATTGCAAAACGGCAAAATGTCGCAACGTAACCAGACCAAACGCCTTATCCAAGACAATCTTGAGGATGTGATTCCCTTCTTCCAGTCCGTCAAAGGCTACGGTCTCTTTTGGGACAACTATTCGCCAACCATCTTCAAAGACAATCAAGAAGAGACATCCTTCCTTTCTGAAGTCGGCGACTGCATTGACTACTATTTCATGTACGGCGAAAATGCCGATGGAGTAGTTGCCCAGATGCGCTACCTCACAGGACAAGTGCCCATGTTTCCATTATGGACATATGGATTCTGGCAAAGCCGTGAACGCTACAAAAGCCAAAAAGAGATTGTTGGCGTAGTGCAAAAATACCGCGAACTGGGTGTGCCCCTCGATGGAATTATCCAGGATTGGAGATACTGGGGAAGCAACTACCTGTGGAACGCAATGGATTTTTTGAACGAAGAATTCTCCGACCCAAAAAAAATGATGGAAGACATACACGGAATGAATGCCCACATTATCATCTCCATTTGGTCAGCTTTCGGACCACATACCAAACCCTATCACGAGTTGGATAAAGGGAACATGCTCTTCAACTTCCGCACATGGCCCGAATCCGGTTCCGAGAAGTGGCCTCCCAATATGGACTATCCATCCGGTGCCCGCGTGTACGATGCCTACCATCCGCAAGCACGCGACATCTATTGGAAGTACCTGAACGAGAACCTACGTTCTGTGGGTATAGACGGCTGGTGGATGGACTCTACCGAACCCGACCATTTTCACCCCATTCCTGAAGATTTTGACACGCCCACCTATTTGGGGTCATTCCGTAAAGTACGCAATGCCTACCCTTTAATGAGTGTAGGTGGAGTGTACGACCACCAGCGTGCCGTAACTTCGGATAAACGCGTATTTATCCTTACCCGCTCAGCCTTTGCCGGCCAGCAACGTTATGGTGCCAATACATGGACAGGAGATATCACAGCATCATGGGAAGTTTTGGAGAAGCAAATACCTGCGGGATTAAACTTCTCACTATGCGGCATTCCCCATTGGAACAGCGATATCGGCGGATTCTTCCTATGGCAATATCCCTTGATGCTGGATGACCCGGATTATCGCGAGCTTTATGCCCGTTGGATACAGTTCGGTACATTCTGTCCCATGATGCGATCACATGGGGAAGGTGCTCCCAGAGAAATCTATCAATTCGGCAAAAAAGGCGAGCCAATATACGATGCGATTGAGAAATACATTCGGTTACGCTACAGTTTGTTACCATACATCTACACAACTGCCTGGGAGGTAACTGCCAATCAGTCCAGCTTCATGCGTGCCTTGGCAATGGATTTTGCCCACGATCGCAACGTGTGGAACATCCACAATCAGTATATGTTTGGCAAATCCCTATTGGTATGCCCTGTAACCCAACCCATGTATACCCAAACAGTTTCGGACACCATCCGTGTAGAAGATTTCAGTACCGTTAAGTCTATGCGAATATATCTGCCTAAAAATACGGAATGGTATGATTTTTGGACCAATCAGAAACACTCCGGCGGACAATATATCGTGAAAGATACCCCTATTGACATTTTACCACTTTATGTGAAAGCAGGTTCCATCCTGCCAATAGGTCCCGAAGTGCAGTATAGCACCGAAAAATCATGGGACAACTTGGAGATAAAAGTGTATCCCGGTTGTAACGGCGAATTCACACTTTACGAAGACGAGAATGACAACTACAATTATGAAAAAGGAATGTACAGCACCATTACGATGAAATGGAATGACCGTACTCGCATGCTCACTATTGAAAATCGGAAAGGAGAGTTTTCCGGTATGTTGAAAGAACGGAAATTCAACATAGTAACTGCTGATGGCGCAAAAAAGGCAGTGGCTTATAATGGGAAAAAAGTAACGGTTAAAATGTAATGGTTTCTAAAAACAGCTATTAATTTGCATTATGGAAATAAATACTCGTATGAAAAAATATCATCATTATCTTACCCTTTTAAGTTTATTTATGCTGCTCGGCATCCTGAAATTGCAAGCAGCGATACAACTCCCTGCCATATTTTCCAACCATATGGTGCTACAACGTAACTCAGAACTTACTTTCTGGGGATGGGGTATTCCGGGAGAAACAATTTCCATCGCCCCCGAATGGATGAAAGGAGAAATAATCAAAACCCAAGTCAATAATACGGGGAAATGGTCAGCCCGTGTACCTTCCGGCGAAGCCGGCGGACCTTATGAGATTCGTTTCAGCGGCTCGTCAGAAGTAACCTTGACCGATGTCATGCTAGGCGAAGTTTGGCTGTGCAGCGGACAATCCAATATGGAATGGAGCGCCAACCACGGCATAAAGAACGGAGACGAGGAAACGGCAAATGCCCATTGTCCCAATCTCCGAATTTTTCACGTGGCCAGAATAGCCGCCCCGTTCCCTCAAGAAAACTGTTTCTCGCAATGGACACAGTGCACGCCCGAAACGATGCGCAGCACGAGTGCCCTGGCCTACTTCTTCGGCCGCAACATCCAGGAAGAGCTGGACGTGCCGGTAGGAATCATCGTAGCCGCATGGGGCGGAACCACCGCCGAGACATGGACGCCCCGCGAATGCGTAATGAGCGACCCGGTCTTGTGCGACTATCCGTATGAATCCAATCCTTGGTTTCCGGCTGAAACAGGCACGTTGTACAACAGCATGATTTATCCCGTGATGCCCTACGGCATTGCCGGATGCATCTGGTATCAGGGAGAAGCCAACCAAGGCCGTGCCAGCTCCTACGCCCGGGTGATGCAGCGGCTGATAGGCTCGTGGCGTACCGGATTTAACAAGGAATTCCCATTCTATCTGGTCCAGATAGCCCCCTTCCAATACCACTCCAAAGACAACGGACCGGCACTGCTACGCGAGCAGCAGGCCATGTTGCCCGAAATGCTGGACAAGGTCAAGATGATTACCGTGTCAGATTTGGTGGACAATGTGCAGGACATCCATCCACGTGACAAAAGAAGCGTAGGCAAACGTCTCGCCAATCTTGCACTGGACGATACATACCATATATATGCAGGCCCCTATAAAAGCCCGGTCTTTGAAAGCGCCTGCCGCAAAGGCAACCATGTGACAATCTCTTTCAAAGACATAAAGAACGGACTGGCCGTACACGGGAAAAGGATAGAGGGGCTGATGATGGCCGCAGCCGGCCAGGAATGGCAAGAGGCCCGGGCCAGGATAGACGGGGGAAAGCTGATTGTCCCGGTAAAAGGAATCGAAAGCCCGGTTTCCATTCGCTACTGCTTCAGTGACGCTGCTCAAGGCAACCTTTTTTCAACGGAAGGCATCCCCTTAGCCCCCTTCCGGGCAGACAGCATTGCCTCTTCTGAAAACATTCCGGTTTCTACAGACAGCGCTTTGGAAGAATCTTTTGAATTCTCGCCCAAGTTCTCTACCGGCAATGCCAATCCCCTTCTCGACTTCCAATACATGGCCGACCCCACAGCAGTGGTGCACGACGGCCGCATTTATGTGTACGGTACTAACGACCACCAGCAATATGATGTAGTGGGCCGTAACGGGAAAAACACCTATCAGCACATCCATTCGCTGACGATGGTCTCTTCTGACGACATGGTGAACTGGACTTATCACGGAGTAATCAATGTAAAGGCTCTGGCTCCCTGGGGAATGGCTTCGTGGGCACCTTCCATCGCTTCGCGCAAGGAGGCCGACGGCAAAACCCACTTCTATCTGTACTACTCCAACAGCGGTTCCGGTGTAGGTATGCTGACCGCCACTTCCCCCGTGGGGCCCTGGACAGACCCATTGGGCAAATGCGTGGTAGACGGCAATACTCCAGGACTCGGCAAGTGTAAAGCTCCCTTCGATCCGGGAGTAGTCATCGACGACAAGGGCATCGGCTGGCTCTCCTTTGGCGGGGGCGACAGCGACGACTACATTCCCGGAGACGCACGCATCGTGCGGCTGGCAAATGACATGAAGACGCTGGACAGCGAAATAGTTGAAATAAAAGCGCCATACCACTTTGAAGCAAACGAACTGAACTATCTGAACGGCACTTGGATTTACACCTACAACACCAACTGGAAGAACCGGGATGCATGGCCCCACAAGGATATAGACAAGCCGAGCCGGTGCTGCATGAGCTACATGACGAGTCGCACGCCACTTGAGACAGACAGCTGGACCTATCGGGACAACTACTTCAAAAATCCCGGCGACTATGGCATGTCCGACAGCAACAACCATACACATCTGGTAAAATTTCAAGGGAAGTACTATCTCTTCTACCACTCACTGGGCTTGCAGGACAGCCGCGACCTCAAAGTGGGTGTCCGCAGTATCTGCGTGGAAGAAATAGAGGTGGACGAAAAGGACCTCACTATCCACATGGGCACAGCCACAGCCAAGGGCGTTTCACAAATCAAGCCTCTCGACCCGTTTGCGCAGCAACAGGCCGAGACCACAGCCGCCACACGCGGCGTTGCCTTTGAACCTACCGGACAGACAGGCAACATGTCTGCCGTAGGAAACAAGAGCGGACAGGCCATCTGTGTCCGCGGTACGGAATTCCCGCAATCACCTCAAGCCATACAGATGAAGATAAAAGGGAAAGGCTCCATCGAAATACACATGGACAGTCCAGACGGTCCGCTCCTATCCACCTTGACCTTTGATACCGATACGTGGCAAACATTGACAAAGCCGTTGGACAAACGGATAAAAGGCAAACACGACATTTACTTCGTATTCGGGAACGGAAAGTTCTTATTTGACGAATGGAAATTCACAAAATAATGAATCCGTCGGCAGAATCTGCCCAGTATCTCTTCACCCTTGTGATGATATCGCTGCACAATTCGAGCCAACACACAACAAGCCAGCAAGTTACTTTGCCAGCGTTTTGCCACCATATTGGCAAAGTTTTGCCATGCCTTTGGCAAAGCTTTGCCAATGTGGTGGCAAAACCTTGCCAACTTGTCGGCAAGAAAGACAAAAGCAACATCGCTGTCCGCAAAGAGGCGGAAGCACGTCCTCAATATAATTCCGCTAACGGGAAAGAGACAGATTGGTTCCATTAACGGGCAGAAGTTTTAAAAAATGGGAAGGATTTGGCACAATAGTTCCGCGCAAATTCTCATTTATCGAACAAAAATTGTATTTTTGCCTGCGACTGAAAAATCAGTAATATCATAGAATAGACAATTCCCGAACAAATATGAGCGAAGATTTTGAAGCACCGAAAGATGATTTGGACAAGGAACTCCCGGCCGGGAGCGAAGAACACTCGGATTACAAACCTGCGGACGCAAAGGATGCCAATATAAAGCACCAACTGAGCGGCATGTACCAGAATTGGTTTCTGGACTACGCCTCATACGTTATATTGGAACGTGCCGTACCCCATATCATGGATGGTCTGAAACCCGTACAGCGGCGTATCCTCCACTCCATGCGCCGCATGGAAGACGGGCGCTACAACAAGGTGGCGAACATCGTAGGACATACCATGCAGTTCCATCCGCACGGTGATGCTTCTATCGGCGATGCTCTGGTACAACTGGGACAAAAGGACTTGCTCGTGGATTGCCAGGGAAACTGGGGTAACATTCTGACGGGTGACAGCGCCGCTGCCCCCCGTTATATCGAAGCACGTCTCTCCAAGTTCGCACTGGACGTGGTATTCAACCCCAAGACCACCGAATGGAAACTCTCTTATGACGGGCGAAACAAAGAACCGGTTACACTACCGGTAAAATTCCCACTGCTGCTTGCACAAGGTGTGGAAGGTATTGCCGTAGGCCTGTCATCCAAAATATTACCACATAACTTCAATGAGCTGTGCGATGCTTCCATCAGCTATCTGCACAACGAAGAATTCAAGCTGTACCCCGACTTCCAGACGGGAGGCAGTATCGATGTATCCAAATACAACGACGGTGAACGTGGCGGTGCGATACGCGTGCGCTCCAAAATAGAAAAGATAGACAACAAGACACTTGCCATTAAGGAAATTCCTTACGGGAAAACGGTGGCCAGTGTATGCGACTCCATCGTAAAGGCCAGCGAAAAAGGAAAAATCAAGATACGTAAGGTAGAGGACCTAACATCCGGCAGTGTGGAAATATTAGTGCATCTAGCCCCGGGTGTATCATCCGACAAGACCATCGATGCCCTCTATGCCTTCACCGACTGTGAAGTGAGCATCTCTCCCAACTGCTGTGTCATCGACGACCAAAAGCCCCACTTCCTCACCGTGAGTGATGTATTGCGCAAATCAGTCGACAACACATTGGCACTGCTACGCCAGGAACTGGAAATCCGTAAGGGAGAGATACTGGAAAGCCTGCATTTCGCTTCACTCGAAAAGATATTCATTGAAGAACGTATTTACAAGGATAAGGAGTTTGAACAAGCCAAAAACATGGATGCCGCCTGCGAACATATCGATGAGCGCCTGACTCCCTACTACCCGACTTTTATCCGCGAAGTGACCAAGGAAGACATCCTCCGGCTGATGGAGATAAAGATGGCACGTATCCTCAAATTCAACTCCGACAAGGCAGAGGAACTGATAGCACGCATGCGAAAGGACATAGAGGAGATAGACTGCCATCTGGCAAACATCGTGGAATATACCGTCGACTGGTTCCGTATGTTGAAGGACAAGTACGGCAAAGCCTTCCCCCGCCGCACGGAACTGCGTAACTTCGACACCATCGAAGCAACCAAAGTCATCGAAGCCAACGAAAAGCTGTACATCAACCGCGAAGAGGGTTTCATCGGAACTGGATTGAAGAAAGACGAATTCATAGGCAACTGCTCGCCCATAGATGACGTGATTATCTTCTTCCGCGATGGAAAATATATCATCACACCGGTGGCCGACAAGAAGTTCGTGGGCAAGAATATACTTTATGCCAACATTTTTAAGAAGAACGACAAACGTACCATCTACAATGTCTGCTACCGTGACGGCAAGGAGGGGACAAGCTATATCAAGCGTTTTGCCGTCACTTCCGTGGTGCGTGACCGCGAATACGATGTGACGCAAGGTACTCCCGACTCCCGTATCACCTACTTCACCGCCAATCCCAATGGAGAAGCTGAAATCATCAAGGTAACCCTGAAACCCAATCCCCGTGTACGCCGTATTATCTTCGAGGAGGATTTCAGCAACATCAATATCAAGGGACGGCAGGCCATGGGAAATATACTCACGAAACTCCCCGTACACAAGATAGCCTTGAAACAACGTGGAGGCTCCACGCTGGGTGGACGGAAAGTCTGGTTCGACCGTGATGTGCTACGTCTCAACTACGACGGGCGCGGAGAATATCTCGGAGAATTCCAGAGCGAAGACACCATCCTTGTCGTACAGAACAGCGGAGAGTTCTATGCCACCAACTTCGACTTGAACAATCACTATGACGATGGCATACGCGTATTGGAGAAATACGATCCGAACAAAGTATGGACCGCCGTACTCTACGATGCCGACCAGCAGAACTATCCTTACATCAAGCGTTTCTGCTTCGAGGCAACCGCCCGCAAGCAAAACTACTTGGGAGAAAACAAGAACAGCAGCCTCATTCTGCTGACAGACGAGTGCTACCCGCGTTTAGAGGTGGTGTTTGGCGGCCACGACAATTTCCGAGAGCCGATGGTGGTGGAAGCCGACGAATTCATCGCCGTGAAAGGCTTCAAAGCAAAAGGTAAGCGCCTGACCACCTATACTATAGAAACCATCAACGAATTAGAGCCTACCCGCCAACCTGAACCCTCGCAGAAAACCGAAGAGCAGGAAACGGATGAAGAACCGGAAATTCTGGACCCCGACCACGGTAAAAGCGAAGGGGACATACTGGACGAGATGACAGGACAGATGAAACTCTTTTGATGAAGGACGGAAATGAAGTATTAGTGGCTAACGATTACTAATTTGTAATTGATAATTTAATATGTACATATACAAGATAATAATCCTATGCGGACTGCTCTTGGGAAGTGTCGGACTGAAAGCACAAGAAGCACAATGCAGCATCGACCGGAAGCTACGGGCTGACTCCACCAACCGTAACCGTATTATCACCCGTGCCACCATGTATGGTGTCGGCTTCACCAACGTGTTCGACACTTATCTGTCACCGCAGGAATACAAGGGTATCGATTTCCGTATCTCCCGTGAAAGCATGCGGATGACACGGCTGATGGGAGGCAACGTGTCCCTGCAAACTTTCTTCCAGGCAGACTTGGGATATACGCACAACAAAGTGGACAACAACAATACATTCTCCGGACTGGCAAATTGGAACTACGGCCTGCATTATAATTTCCCAATCACGAGCAATTTCAAGCTGCTTGCCGGAGGAGTGGGAGACTTCAACGGCGGCTTTGTCTACAACCTGCGCAACGGTAACAACCCCGCCCAAGCACGTGCCTACATCAATCTTGCAGCATCTGGAATGGCAATTTGGGACCTGCGCATCAAGAACCGTCCCATCACTCTACGTTACCAGGTGAACCTTCCTTTGGCAGGCATCATGTTCATGCCGAACTATGGACAGTCCTATTACGAAATATTCACGCTGGGACACTGGGACGGAGTAGTGAACTTCACCTCCCTGCACAACCAGCCCTCTCTGAGACAAATGCTGACAGCCGATTTCCCGGTAGGACGCGCCCGGATGCGCCTTGCCTACATATGGGATGCGCAACAGTCTAAAGTAAACGAGATAAAGACGCATACTTACTCACATGTGTTCATGGTGGGTTTTGTAAAGGAGCTCTATCTGTTTCCTAACAAGAGAAAGTAAAAAGTGACGAGGTGATAAACGATAAGATGATAAAGACAATGTGCATGAAAAGAAGATATCTTTTAATAATTAGGAGTATCCTGCTCACACTACTGCCCCTGCTGAACGGATGTATTCGTGAGGAAGAGTTTGACAATACCCCCCAAGGTAACTTTGAAGCCTTATGGAAGATTATTGACGAACAGTATTGCTTCCTGGACTACAAGCAAATAGACTGGGATGCTATCCATGACAAGTACCAGCCGCTCATTACCCCGGGAATGAGCTATGACGGTTTGTTCGAAATATTGGGCAACATGCTTGCCGAGCTGAAAGACGGACACGTCAACCTGTACTCTTCTTCCAACATGGCGCGTTACTGGGACTGGTATCTGGACTATCCCCGTAACTTCAACGAAAGTATCATAGAGAAGTACTTAGGAAGAGACTACCGCATTGCCGGAGGTGCCAAATATACCATTTTAGAGGACAACATAGGTTACATCTATTATGGCGATTTCTCCAGTGGTATCGGGAACGGCAATTTGGATGAAATCCTACTGTATCTTTCCGCCTGCAACGGCCTGATTATTGATGTGCGCAACAATGGCGGCGGCAACCTGACAAATGCCACCCTAATGGCCCAACGGTTCACAAACGAGAAAATACTGACAGGATATATCCAGCACAAGACCGGCAAAGGGCACAATGATTTCTCAGACCCGACTCCCATTTATGTGGAACCTTCCAACAGCATCCGCTGGCAAAAGAAAGTAGTCGTCCTGACCAACCGCCATTCTTATAGTGCAACCAATGATTTCGTCAACTCCATGCGCTGCTTCCCCAATGTCACCTTGGTCGGTGACAAAACCGGCGGCGGTTCGGGTCTGCCGTTCTCTTCCGAACTGCCCAACGGATGGGGAGTACGCTTTTCCGCCAGTCCGCACCTTGATGCCAAGAAGCAACAGATTGAATTCGGCATCGACCCCGACAAAAAGGTGGATATGAGCAAAGAAGATGAGAACAATGACTTGGACACCATCATCGAGGAAGCGAGAAAAATGCTGAAAGTCACCTTATGAAACGACTTTATCCATAAAACAATTTGCCAGAACGAAAAATCTTCCTATCTTTGTCCCCGCTAAACAGAATTATCCTGCGGATGTGGCGTAATTGGCAGCCGCGCCAGACTTAGGATCTGGTGCCGTGAGGCGTGTAGGTTCGAGTCCTATCATCCGCACGTATTTTGTATTAATGATGAAGACAAACAACTAAAGGCCTCTGAGAACACTTCTCAGAGGTTTTTTTTATGATATTATAAAAGAAAGATTTAAAAATAGGTTGTATCTTTGTCAGATAATTAAAGATTTCAAGATTCAATACCAATCATACCATGAACCTCCAAAGACATTTGCTTTTATTTTGTCTGTCCTTGCTGGTGGCATGTTATTCTTTTGCCAATCAAAAGCCTTATGTCATCAATTTTGCCCGTGATAAATACCATGCAGCCAATAAAAACTGGTCTATTGGACAGGATGAAAAAGGCATTATGTATTTTGGGAATGACATCGGATTACTTGAATCCGACGGTATGGAATGGGAACTCTATCCAATGCCCAATTCTCCGATAGTCAGGGCTTTGGCTGTAGAATCGCACTATACAATCTACACTGGAGGCGCTGAAGAACTGGGACGATGGGACAGAGACCAGTCCGGCAAACTGAAATACACCTCTTTAAATAAGTTACTCCCGCCCAAGGTTTTGGACAATGAAAGTTTCTGGCGCATCTGGATAGACGGAAGCAAAGTCTATTTCCAAACTTTCAGAAATATTTATGTTTATGACCATCAGACAATGCGGCAACTCACCATTCCAGAAGGATTCTTGTTACTGTTGAAAGTGAGAAATGAATACTGGGTACAAGAGATGCATGGTCCTCTGCACCAACTCAAAGATGGCCGGCTAAGTAAAATTGAAGGCAGTGAATTCCTGAATGGAACCACCACCCGCGTTATTCTACCTTATGGTAAGGACCGATACTTAATCGGAACCTCCACAGGCGAAATCTACATTTACGACAAAAAGAACTTCATTCCTTGGAACAATGCTCTTTCCAGCCAGTTGCATGGCCAAGAGCTTAATTGCGGAATCTATTGCGCCAAACGAAACTCCTACTATTTGGGAACCCAGTTAAGTGGAATCTATGAAATAGATGTACAAGGAAATATCCTCAATCATTTCTCGGCTGCCAACTCCCTGCAAAATAACACAATCCTGTCCTTGTACGAGGACAACCGGAATAATATATGGGTAGCTATGGACCGTGGGATTGCCTACATCCGCTATACAGACGGCTTAAGTTATTATCGAAGCAATGATGCCAACTCCAGTGCAGTATATACCGCTACTTTATGGAATGGCTACTTGCTGATAGGCACCAATCAAGGTGTTTACTACACACCGGAAGAGAAAGCAAACGATTTTGAAATATTCTCTTCACTGAAGTTCATCGAGGGTACGCAAGGGCAGGTGTGGTCCTTGCAACTGATTAACGGACATTTATATTGCGGCCACAACAATGGATTGCTTGAAATCTGCCCGGATTTCAGCATCCGTCAGCTCTACCGTCTCAACACCGGTGTGTTCCGTATTGTAGAAGCCACCATCAATGGAAAAAAAATCCAAATTATCGTTACCTACAACGAACTGCGTATTGTCAACAAAGAAACCGGAAAAGTAAATGTCATGCGGCAAATCACTGATCCCATTTATGATGCAGAGATAGACCATTTAGGCAATATTTGGTTAGAAACTGTCAGCAAAGGCATATACAAATGCCGGTTAAATGAAGATATGGACGCTTTCCGCTACTATACCTATTACGGGCATGAAAAAGACTGTACGCTCCCTATACATCTGCAGATCTTCAAAACGAGCGGACGTGTCATTTTCCTGGGAAGTGGCAACCACTTCTATTCTTACGACGAAAATAGTGATACGCTGCAACCCAACCAGCTTCTGAACCAGTGTTTCCAGAACATAAACAATATCAAACGTATTGTTTCCATCAACAGTGAAGAGAGCTGGGCCATCACCGGCTCCTCTATTTACCGTTTCTTCTATGACGGTTATATCGCCCGCATCAACGAGAGCTATAAGGTAGAGACTGATAATCTGTCACTGATTACCGCTTTCGAGAACATCTCCATACTTAACGACTCTCTTTCATTGGTTTGTCTGGATGCCGGTTTTATTCTTCACAGCTCCCAACACAGCAAACGCCAGAACATACAACTCGCTCCTCCCAATCTGGAATTCGTACATACAGGCCAGGACCAGGCAAGTGGATATGCCGACCTGTCCAAGCACCTCCGGATACCCTACAAAGACAACACTGTCACCGTAGGCTTCTCCGTCAATGATGCATTTGCCCAAAGCTTGTTTGTAGAATACCTGTTGGAAAAAGTAGATAGTACCTGGAGCCGACCGGAACAACGTAACAGCATCTCATACGCCCGTCTGCCGGAAGGAAACTACACCCTACACATCCGCGCCACAGACGAATTGAACAATTATTCTCCTGATACCATCATCAACTTCGACATACTTCCTCCATGGTACCGTACCATCTGGTGGTACCTCACTTGCATCCTACTGATTATCACAGTCTTGTTTATTGCCTTCTGGCTGATGAAAAAGCGGTTACAGACCAAACATCTCAGGCACATGAAAGCACAAGAAGCCGAACACCTGCGCAGAATGAATGAGGAGCTACAGAATGAAATCGAGGAAAAGAATGCCGAACTGTTCACACAGACCTCATTCATTATCCGCAAAAATGAACTGATTCTGAAGTTGAAAGAGATTGTGGATGAGATTTGCACCAAGAATACACAAAAGACATTGCTTCCTCTTTATCAAAAGATAAACAATCTGCTTGCCAACAACCTCGACACAGAGGATGACTGGAAAATGTTTCTGATTAAATTCGAGCAAAAGCACCGTACATTCTTCAAAGCACTAAAAGAAGCATACCCACTGCTCACAAACAACGACCTGCGCCTATGTGCCTGCCTTAAACTGAACATGGACACCAAGGATATCGCATCCTTGATGAACCTTTCCATTCGTGCAGTAGAAAACAACCGGTATCGTTTACGCAAAAAACTTAACCTGCAACCTGCTCAAAATTTAAATGAGTTCTTTTTAACTATTGAATGACATCTTTTTTGTTTTTTGTTTGTTCCATGCATAATTCAAGTAAGTTATCCACTTAAATAAATTATGCAATGAAAAAAGAACCTAAACCTATCTTAAAGAGTATCTCGTGGCTGAAAAATCTATTTTTGACGGTATGTTTGTTGCAAGCAACCATGCCAGCCTTTTCTCAGACAAAGACTGTGACGGGTACTGTTACCGATGTATTGGGAGAACCCCTGATCGGAGCATCCGTATTGGTGCAAGGCACCTCAAATGGCGTCATTACCAATATAGACGGTAAATACTCTATCCAGGTAACCCCGGAAAACACGTTGGAATTTTCCTATGTGGGAATGCAGAAACAAGCTATCAGAGTTGGCAGCCAGTCAGTAATTGATGTCCAGATGAAAGACGACTCGCAAATGCTGGCAGAGACTGTAGTCATCGGTTACGGTAGTGCCAAGAAACGTGACCTGACGGGCTCCATTACAAATATCAAAGGTGATGAAATAGCCAATAAGCCGGTTGTCAATCCTGTATCCGCCCTACAAGGTAAAGTGGCAGGTGTACAGGTAATCAACTCCGGTAAGGCAGGTGCCGAACCGGAAATCCGTGTACGCGGTACAAACTCCATCAATGGTTACAAGCCCCTGTATGTAGTCGACGGCCTGTTCAATGATAACATTAACTTCCTGAACCCACAGGATATCGAGTCCATGGAAATCTTGAAAGACCCGTCCTCACTTGCCATTTTCGGTGTACGCGGTGCCAATGGCGTCATCATTATCACTACGAAGAAAGCCAGAGAAGGCCAGACGCGTGTAAATATCAACGGCTCATTCGGTTTCAAAGCCATCACGGACAAGATTGCCATGGTAGATGCAGATGGCTTCAAGACGTTATACAACGAACAATTGAAGAACGAAGGCAATCCGGAATTTAATTTTACCGATTGGACAGGTAATACCAACTGGCAGGACGAAATCTTCCAGACAGGTTTCATTACCAACAACAACATCAGCATTACCGGCGCTTCAGCCAAGCACAGCTTCTACCTTGGAGCCGGCTATGCCTATGAACAAGGCAACATCAAGAAAGAAAAGTACAGCAAGATTACGCTGAACGTCAGCAATGACTATAAAGTGACAGATAACTTCAAGGTAGGCTTCCAGTTCAACGGTGCACGTATGTTACCGGCAGACACCAAAAGCGTTGCCACTGCCTTGCGGGCAGCCCCGGTAGCTCATGTGTTCAATGAAGAATACGGGCTGTATACCACCCTTCCGGGGTTCCAGAAGGCACAGATGAACAATCCGATGGTAGACGTGGAATTAAAGGCCAACACAACAAAGGCTGAAAACTATCGTACATCCGGCAACGTGTATGGAGAATGGGACTTCTTGAAACATTTCCAATTCAAGGTGGTGTACTCCATGGACTACAGTTCAAACAGCACCCGCAAATATACCCCTATCATCAAGGTATTTGACAACAGTGTAGAAGGCAAAATAGAAACCCTTGGTGACGGGAAAACCGGAGTAAGCCAGGAGAAACAGACAGAAACAAAAGTGCAGAGCGATTACTTGCTGACTTACCAGAATACTTGGGGTGAGCACAGTCTGACGGCTACAGCAGGCTTCACTACCTATTACAATGAACTGGAGCTGCTTGGTGCAGCCCGCACACAAGGCGTAGGCCTGGTAATCCCCAATAATCCCGACAAGTGGTACGTAAGCATCGGTGATGCCGGTACAGCCACCAACAACAGTACACAATGGGAACGTAGTACGGTATCTATGCTGGGACGCATCCTCTACAACTATAAAGGCAGATACCTGTTCAACGGTTCTTTCCGTCGTGACGGTTCTTCCGCTTTTTCCTATACGGGAAACCAATGGCAGAATTTCTACTCAGTAGGTGCCGGCTGGCTGATGAGTGAGGAAGAATTCATGAAGGGCATCACCTGGCTGGATATGTTAAAGTTGAAAGGTTCCTGGGGCACACTGGGTAACCAAAATCTGGACAAGCCTTATCCGGCAGAACCTCTGTTGAGCAATGCCTACTCTGCCGTATTCGGTACTCCGTCTGCCATCTATCCAGGCTATCAACTTTCTTACCTGCCTAATCCTAACTTACGTTGGGAGAAGGTAGAAGCATGGGAAGTTGGCGCAGAAGCCAACTTCTTCCGTAACCGCCTGCACTTTGAAGGTGTGTATTATAAGAAAACGACTAAGAACTTGCTTGCCGAAGTTCCGGGCATCTCAGGCACAGTTCCAGGTATAGGTAACTTAGGTTCCATCGAGAATAAGGGTGTGGAACTTGCCCTTAACTGGCGCGACCAGATCGGTGATTGGGGCTATAACATCGGCGGTAACCTGACAACTATCAAAAATAAAGTGTTGAGCCTGGTACAAGAAGGCTATTCAATCATTGCAGGAGATAAGAGCCAGAGTTACACCATGGCAGGATACCCTATCGGCTACTTTTACGGCTACAAAGTGGAAGGCATTTACCAGACCCAGGAAGAAATCAACAGTTCGCCGAAGAATACTTTGGCAACAGTCACTCCGGGAGATTTAAAATTCGTGGATGTAAACGGTGATGGTGAAATCACCACCGCCGACCGCACCATGATTGGTGACCCTACCCCCGACGTGAGCTACGGCATTACCCTTGGCGTAAGCTATAAGAACTGGGATTTGGGCATCGATATGATGGGACAAGCCGGCAACCAGATTTACCGTACCTGGGACAACTACAACTGGAGCCAGTTCAATTTCATGGAGCAACGCATGGACCGCTGGCATGGTCCCGGTACAAGCAACACCCAACCGTTGCTGAACACCAAACATACCATCAACAACCTGAACTCCGAGTACTACATCGAAGACGGCAGCTTCTTCCGTATCCGCAATATATCCCTGGCCTACAATTTCGACCGAAAGTTAATCTCCAAAATCGGCATGCAGGCATTGAAGCTTTATGTAAATATCCAGAACCTGAAAACCTGGAAACATAACACCGGTTACACTCCGGAACTGGGAGGTACGGCTATCGCCTTTGGCGTAGATGACGGCAGCTATCCGATGCCGGCTATCTATACTTTCGGCTTCAACCTGACATTCTGATCCCCCGCTAACCCTATTATTAATCATAGCAAGTATTGAAAACATGAAACTAAGAAACCATATATTATCAACACTCCTGGCAGGTGCAACAGCCCTTGCCTTAACCTCTTGTAATGACTTCCTGGACCGTGACCCATTGGGCCAATTCACCGAAGATGACGCTCCTAATGCCCTGGTAGGCGGAAAGATGTATAACGTTTACTACCTGATGCGCAGTTACAATATCACAGCCGGTATCCCTGCATTCATGGTTCACATGGTACGCAGCGAGGATTCCGAAAAGGGCAGCGACGCAGGCGACGGCGCAGACAACGCTGCCATGTGGGATGATTTCGAATACACAGCCTCAAACGGAATACTGGGTGCTTACTGGGACCAGAACTACAAAATCATCTATCAGTGTAACGAAATCCTGGACGATCTTGAAAAAAGTGAGCACAAAGAAGATACAGAGAACATTCGGACCAAAGGTGAAGCACTGTTCTTCCGCGCCTACTGCTACTTTAATCTGGTACGTGCCTGGGGGGAAGTTCCTTTAGTTACTTTCAAGGTAGTGGAAGCTGCTGAAGCCAATATACCCAAAACCACTGCCGACAAGATTTACGAGCAGATTGACAAGGACTTGACCGAAGCCGAAAAATGTCTTCCCCTGACCTGGAGTGCCGACTATACAGGACGTGCAACATGGGGTGCCGCACGCTCCCTGCATGCACGTACCTACATGATGCGCAACGACTGGGATAATATGTATGATGCTGCTACCGACGTTATCAAGTCGGGCATCTACAACCTGAATACCCCAGTGGACAAGGTGTTTACCGTAGAAGGCGAGAACTGTGGTGAAAGCGTATTCGAGTTGCAATGCGAGGCTACGGATGCCATGAAGGCAGACCTCAGCATCGGCAGCCAGTTCTGTGAAGTACAAGGCGTGCGCGGTGCCGGTGACTGGAACTTGGGGTGGGGCTGGCACATGGCCACCAAGCAGATGGGCACAGCCTTTGAAGCAGGCGATCCGCGTAAAGATGCCACCCTGCTCTATTTCCGCAAAAGCGTGGATGATCCCATCACACCAGAGAACACGAACAAACCTTACGGGGAATCTCCGGTTTCCACCGCCATGGGAGCCTACTTCAACAAGAAAGCCTATACCGAACCGGAACTGCGCAAGAAATATACCAAAAACGGTTTCTGGGTAAACATCCGCATCATCCGTTATCCGGATGTATTGCTGATGGGTGCTGAAGCAGCCAATGAAAAAGGCCTGCCCACCGAAGCCCTCGACTATCTGGAACAAGTACGTGCACATGCCCGTGGCACCTTGACAGATGTTCTGCCCAAAGTAACCACCACCAACCAAAGCGAACTGCGGGATGCCATCCGCCACGAACGCCGTGTAGAACTTGGTCTGGAACCCGATCGCTTCTACGACCTCGTGCGTTGGGGCATTGCCAAGGAGGTGCTTCAAGCTGCCGGAAAGAATTATCAAGATAAGAATGCCCTGTTGCCATTGCCGCAAACTGAAATCGACAAATCCAACGGGGTACTGGTACAGAACCCGAACTATTAAAGAGCCGTGTCGAAAAGATAAACGAGAGTCCTAAGCCATAATCCATATCCATGATATAGAGAAGTGGAAGGCCTGTAAAGGCAAACCGGACTGACTATACGACTGAAATGGCATTAAAAGGCTTCTAATATAGTGTTAGAAGCCTTTTAATATTGTATCGAAAGCCTTTTAATAATCAATTGGCAAAAGAAAGAGGACGGTAAGGTCGACAAAAGAAGGCGCATCAGTCATGCGATGAAAGGAATCACCCACCTTTCATACACAAGAAAAAAGTGACTCTTCAAAACGTATGAACCTAAAAAAAATATCTATCTAAGATACAACACATTACATTAATTTGAGTAGTAAATGAGTAGTCTCATTATTTGTTAAAATTCAAGGACATGTATTGTTGATGAATGTTTTTTTCACTTTCCATTTATCGAAATACATACTTTTGCGAAAAAGTTGAATTCAAGCACTGCGCAGAGCTTAAGAATTAATTTAAACAAGTTATCCACTAAAAAAATTTAATGCAATGAAGAGTAAAGCACATCTTCTTAAAAGAGCTATCTGGCTCAAGAGTCTATTCTTGACGGCATGCCTGTTATTGGCAACAATACCGGCATTCTCCCAGACAAAAACAGTGACAGGTACCGTAACCGATGCTGCAGGTGACGCTCTAATTGGCGTATCCATCCTTGTACAAGGTAGCAATAACGGTGTTGTAACTGACCTGGACGGGAAATATACACTAAACAATGTACCAGAAAATGCAACACTCATTATAAGTTATATAGGGATGTTGACCCAAGAGGTAAAAGTAAACGGACAGTCCGTTGTCAATGTCACACTGAAAGAAGACTCACAGCAATTGGAAGAAGTTGTCGTAATTGGTTACGGTGCAGCCAAAGCCAAGGATTTGACAGCACCCATTACCGTGGTTAAAGGCGAAGCATTGACTACTGTACCTTCTACTACGCCTATGGCAGCCCTGCAAGGTAAAGTACCGGGTGTAAATATCGTGAACAACGGCGCTCCGGGCGAAGGACCTACCGTACAAATCCGCGGTATCGGATCATTCTCTAACAGTAAACCGTTATTCGTTGTAGACGGTATGTTCTACGACAATATCAACTTCCTGAACAATGCAGACATTCAAGAAATGTCTATCTTGAAAGATGCGTCGGCTGCCGCAATCTATGGAGTACGCGCCGCAAACGGTGTAGTCCTCATTACTACCAAGAAAGGCTCACGCAATCAAAAAGCTAAAATTTCTTACGATGGCTATGTAGGTATTCAAAAAGCATCTAATGTATTGGAGCTGTGTAACGCTCATGAATATGCGACTATGCTCCTCGAGGGGAACTATGATGCCTATCAATCACATTTTAAACAGTCCATCGATAAATATGGCGGCAGTTATGCCGACTCGGATTTCCACAATTGGACATTCGGAGCAGACAACGATTGGTATGACTACCTCCTGCGCACCGCTGCCATCACAAACCACAGCTTAAATATTAATGGCGGTTCCGAAAAGGCCGTTTATTCTGTTGGCGTAAGTTATCTGTACCAAGATGGTATCATGGATGTTGACAACAACTACAAACGTATGAATTTCCGCGGTTCTGTTGATTATGATGCGACCAACTGGTTAAAGGTCGGCTTCAACGGTGTCTTCAGCAACTCCACACAACAAGTGCCCAATAACCAAGCTTGGCAGAAGGCCTTCAATTGTCCTCCTATCGTAGCACTCTACGACGAAAACAACGAACAGGGATTCCCCGACAAATTCGGTTCTCCAGATGCAATTGGCTATAGTTCAAACTTCTATAATCCTGTTGCCACTGCCAAATATTTCGACTCAAGCAAGGAAAATTATCAGGTATTGAGCAATTTCTATGCACAGATCGACTTTATTCCCAGCAAGCTGAACTTCAAGACCAACTATTCTTATAGTTTCCTCTCCACTCAAGGTCGCGAATTTACTCCGAAACATTATGTAAGCAGCTGGCAGCAATCAGCCACCACACAGCTTACAAAAAACGAGAACAAATATTACAATTATATTTGGGACAACACTCTTACTTATAATGACCAATGGGGCAAACACAGATTCGGTGCCATGGCAGGCTACTCCATGCGCCAAGAACAATGGCGTATGTTTGAGGGCAAGGCAAGCAATGTTCCTGATGGAGCGGACGAATACTGGTACATCAAGAACGGCGATGCTGCAGGTGCCACCGTAAAAGATGACGGCTACTGTTACAGGGGTATTTCTTACTTCGCACGTCTGAACTATAACTACGCCGACAAATATCTGTTGATGCTTACCATGCGTGCCGATGGTTCCAGCAAATATCAGGAACACTGGGGTTATTTCCCCTCTGTAGGTGCCGCCTGGGTTTTGTCAGAAGAATCATTCCTGAAGAACCAAAAATGGATTGACTTCCTGAAACTGCGTGCAAGCTGGGGCAAACTGGGTAATGACCAAGTAGCTGCAAGCGATGGTTTTGCTTCTATTTCTACCGGTAACAGCGCATCCGGTGTATTTGGCAATGCCACAATCCCCGGTTATCAAAACAACACCTATTTCAGTTGGCTGAAATGGGAAGTCGTTGAAGAGTGGAATGCCGGCATCAACTTCATCACTCTCAACAACCGCTTGAACATTGACGTAGATTACTATCACCGCATGACGAATAATGCTGTGATTGCTCCGCTGCTTCCTTTCAGTACTACGACCCTTGCCGGTAACTACGGTAAAATTCTCAACTCCGGTATTGATGTCAGCGTCGACTGGAATGACAGAATAGGAAAAGACTTTTCTTACAACATCGGTGTGAATATCTCTACTTTAAGAAACCGTGTGAAAGATTTGAATGGCAACAGTATCATCAGAGGTGGCAAGACCGTCAACATTGTTGGCAAGGAAATGAATTCATTCTATGGCTTCAAAATGATCGGTGTCTATCAGACAGAAGAAGAAATCGCCGCTGATCCGATTGCAGTAGCCAACGGCTGCGTACCGGGTGACTTGAAATATGCCGACCTTGATGGAAACAATGTTCTCGACGGAAATGACCGTACGACATTAGGTTCTTATATTCCTAACTTCACTTACGGTATCAACCTCGGTCTTAATTACAAGAATCTTGACTTCCAATTGACGACTTACGGCCAAGCCGGTGCCCAGATGTTCAATCGCAAACGTGCACTCCGTTATTCTTCCCAGAACTACAACTTCGACCGGGCTCAATACGAGAACCGTTGGACAGGACCGGGTTCTACCAACTCTAACCCGTCGGCAGCTGCCCTGCTGAAACCTTGGAACGTAAGCGACCAGAAATATAGCTCTTACTTTGTAGAGAGCGCCGACTATTTCCGCATTCAAAACATTACGCTGGGTTATACATTCCGTAATGTCAAGTTCGGTAACTATACCATGCCGGGCTTACGCCTGAGTTTGACAGCCGATCGTCCCTTCACAACCTTTAAAGCCAATGCATTCAGCCCTGAATTGTCTGACAGCCAAGGTTGGGATACGGAAGTATATCCTCTGACGTCAACTTACACATTAGGCTTGAAAATTGATTTCTAAGAAATAACCCATTAATAATTTAGAACTAATGAAAGCATTAATAAGACCTTTTATATATATAGTGTCCGCCTTGATGGCATTGTCGTTCGCATCCTGCAATGATTTTCTGGACAAAGAGCCCGAAGGCAAAGTTCCTGAAGAAAAAGTAGATTACACCAATATCAGCAATATGTATCAGCCTGTATCGGGTGTATATGCCAAAATACGGACCAGTGGTTTGCACTGGGTGATTTGGGAAATTACCACCATCCGTGATCAAGATGTATTCAGTGGCCAATGGAATGGCAGTGACTATTATAATTTGAGTGAATATAAGTACAATGATTCATTCTGGGGTATCAATGAATTGTGGATGCAATACTACAATATCATCAAAACCGCCAATGCAGCCATCGAATCATTGGACCTATACGCCGAGAATATCACCAACGACAACGATATGAAGAATTATAAAGCATATCGCGGTGAGGTTATGTTTATGCGTGCTTATGCTTATTACCGTCTGGTTCAAGCATTTGGAGCAGTTACTATTCTTCGCGACAACAACCAGACTGATTTGAGCCGTTCTACTGCCAATGCAGTAAACAAATATGCATTGGAAGATTTACAGTACGGCATTGACAATATGCCCCGCATCCGTCCCAATCAAAATGAGCATAAAGGAGCCGTCACAGCTTTCTCCGCTGAAATGTTAGCTGCCAAAATCCATTTGAATATGGGTAACTATGCTAAAGTGGAAGAGCTCACAGACGATATCATCGAGCATGGAAACTTTTCACTCTACCCGGATTTCTACCAATTATTCAAAATTCCGGGAAAACTCTGTGACGAGTCCATATTCGAAAGTCAAATGACTGACTTTGGTAATGGCTCCGGCGATTTAATTGATCCGGGAGAATGGTTTACCTGCCAAGGTCCTAAAAATTCCGGCAGCAACATCAACGGTTGGGGAGACTGCGGTATCTTGAAGTCTTTCCGCGACTGGGCGTATGACCGCGGAGAAACAATACGTGCCACAACTTCGTTCCTGATGGCAGACTCAACAACCCCCGACGGTGATTATATCAAGCCGCAAACGAACCCGACGAATACAGACTGTTGGAATGGCAAAGCCTACACTCCACTAAATCAGCTGACTCCCGGCCGTACGAAATACGGTACAAACAACAATGTCCGTATTTTCCGCTATGCCGACGTTCTCTTGATGAATGCCGAAGCTAAAATCAAGAACGGGAAAAGCGGTGATGCACCATTCAACGAAGTAAGAAGACGCGCCCAAATGCCTGAGCTGACAAATGTAACTTTTGAACAAGTTATAGATGAGCGCCGCATGGAATTAGTCTGTGAATGGGGTGAACGATATAACGACCTTGTACGTACAGGCTTGGCAAAAACAGAATTGAAAGGTTGGTCTGAAGACAAAGCTCTCTTGCCATTGCCTTTCAATCAATACACCCAAATTCCTGATTTACTGAAAGAACCGAAGGATGAGTAAAATCCTATGAACAAATTAAGCTTTCGCAGGTTAATGATAGTAACATACTTATGTACGGGATTACCATTAACCTGCGAAACTTAATAAATACCCTAACAAAACATATCATGAAGAAAGTTTTCAGAAGAACAAGTCTATTGCTGGCCGCCATCCTAATGGGGAGCACCAGTATACAGGCACAAAAATCTCCGCAGGACATGGATCGATTCATCGACGCACTGATGAAGAAAATGACCGTGGAGGAAAAGATCGGGCAGCTGAACCTGCCAGTCACCGGAGAGATCACTACTGGCCAAGCAAAGAGCAGCGACGTGGCCAAGAAGATTGAACAAGGACTTGTAGGAGGACTTTTCAATCTGAAAGGAGTGGCAAAGATACGCGACGTACAGAAACTCGCAGTGGAGAACTCACGACTGGGCATCCCGCTGCTGTTCGGTATGGACGTGATACATGGCTACGAAACCATATTCCCCATTCCGTTAGGGTTATCCTGCACATGGGATATGAAAGCCATTCAGAAGTCGGCACGCATTGCAGCTGTCGAGGCAAGTGCAGACGGTATATCCTGGACATTCAGCCCGATGGTGGACATCAGCCGGGATCCGCGTTGGGGACGTGTCAGCGAAGGTAACGGAGAAGACCCTTTCCTGGGAGGTGCCATCGCCAAGGCAATGGTGTTAGGATATCAGGGAGACAAGCTGAATGACCAACTGAAACGGAATGATGAAATCATGGCCTGTGTCAAGCACTTCGCACTCTATGGAGCCGGAGAAGCAGGACGCGACTACAACACCGTGGATATGAGCCGCAACCGTATGTTCAACGAGTATCTATATCCTTACCAAGCGGCTGTCGACGCAGGTGTAGGCAGCGTGATGGCCTCCTTCAACGAAGTGGACGGCGTGCCCGCCACCGCCAACAAATGGCTTATGACTGACGTACTGCGCAAGCAATGGGGATTCAACGGATTCGTGGTGACCGACTTTACCGGAATTGCAGAAATGGTGGCACATGGCATCGGTGACTTGCAAACCGTTTCTGCCCGTGCCCTTAACGCTGGCGTCGATATGGATATGGTAAGCGAAGGTTTCGTGGGCACCCTGAAAAAATCGCTCACCGAAGGCAAAATAACCATGAAAACGCTGGATACAGCCTGCCGTCGTATCCTTGAAGCAAAATACAAGCTCGGGCTGTTTGACGACCCTTACAAATATTGTGACCTGAGCAGACCGGCACGCGATATCTTCACTAAAGAGCACCGTGACGCCGCACGCAAGATTGCAAGTGAAAGTTTCGTACTCCTAAAGAATGAACCGGCAAAAACCGGACAGGCTCCCCTGCTGCCCCTGCAGAAAAAGGGAACGGTAGCAGTCATCGGTCCCTTGGCGAATACGAGAAGCAACATGCCGGGAACATGGAGTGTGGCGGCAAGGCTCAACGATTATCCTTCCCTATATGAAGGGCTGAAGGAGATGATGGCAGGAAAGGTCAACATCACCTACGCCAAAGGAAGCAACTTGATCGGAGATGCCGCATACGAAGAACGTGCGACCATGTTCGGAAGGTCACTAAACAGGGACAACCGTACGGATAAGGAACTGCTCGAAGAAGCGTTAAAGGTGGCAGCAGATGCGGATATTATCGTGGCAGCCCTCGGAGAATCTTCAGAGATGAGCGGGGAAAGCTCAAGCCGCACAGACCTGAACATACCCGACGTGCAGCATACCTTGTTGGAAGCACTACTGAAAACAGGAAAACCGGTAGTACTGACTCTGTTCACTGGACGGCCGTTAACACTGACTTGGGAACAAGAGAACGTGCCTGCCATACTGAACGTATGGTTCGGAGGAAGCGAAGCCGCTTATGCCATAGGGGACGTACTCTTCGGAGATGTGAACCCAAGCGGCAAGCTGACGATGACATTCCCCAAGAATGTAGGGCAGATACCTTTGTTCTACAACCACAAGAATACCGGTCGTCCCCTGCAGGAAGGCAAATGGTTCGAGAAGTTCCGCAGCAGCTACCTGGATGTGGACAATGAGCCGTTGTACCCCTTTGGTTACGGCCTCTCGTACACTACTTTCCAGTACAGCGACATCGCCCTGAGTGCATCTGCTATGGGACAGGACGGTTCCATTACCGCCGCAGTCACCGTTACCAATACCGGCAAGCGCGACGGTGCCGAAGTGGTGCAGCTCTACATACGTGACTTGGTGGGAAGCATCACCCGCCCGGTGAAAGAGCTGAAAGGGTTTGAGAAAATATTCCTCAAGGCAGGTGAAAGCAAGACAGTTACTTTCAAAATCACGCCGGAACTGCTGCGCTTCTACGACTACGACCTCAAGCAAGTAGCCGAGCCGGGAGACTTTGACGTGATGATAGGTGGAGACAGCCGGAATGTAAGATCTGCACGCCTGACACTGAAATAGTACTTAATAAATATTTAGAAAACATGAAATACACAACTTTTTTTCTTTGTGCCTGCAGCATTTTGCTCCTTGGCAGTTGTAAGAAACAGCCTGTACAAAACGAACAGCCACTGGAAGTGATGACCTTCAACATCCGCCTGGATGCTCCTTCGGACAGTGCCAACAACTGGAAATACCGGAAAGACAATGCCTGCAAGATGATTGCCTACTACCAACCCGACTTACTGGGAATGCAGGAAGTATGCCATAACCAGATGGAAGATCTCAAACAGGGGCTTCCCCAATACACCGCACTCGGTGTGGAACGTGATGACGGAAAAGAAGCCGGTGAATATTGTCCGGTGTTCTTCAAGACAGACCGCTTTACACTTGTAGAATATGGGAACTTCTCTCTGAGCGAGTATCCCGACACCATCGGAATAAAAGGTTGGGACGCTTCCTATAACCGTGTCACCACCTGGGCGGTATTGCAAGAAAAAAACAACGGAAAGAAATTTGTGTATTTCAACACTCACTTGGACAATGACGGCAAAGTAGCCCGCAAGGAAGGTGTACGACTCATCTTGAATAAAATCAAACAGATAGCTCCTGATATGCCTGCCATCATTACAGGTGATTTCAACTGTGAGCCTGATGAGGAACCCCTGCAAATACTGGAAAAAGGCGGAATGCAGAATACATCCAAAACGGCAGGCATAACTTATGGTCCATCATGGTCTTTCCATGACTTCGGCCGTATTCCCTTGGACGAACGCGTATTGCTGGACTATGTATTCGTTACCGACGGTGCGAAAGTTGATCGCTACCGTGTCATCCAGGATATGCCAGAGAATGGTTTCCTTTCCGACCATTGTCCTGTACTCGTCGATTTAACCCTTTAATGAATATAGATATGCTCCTTAAATATTGCTTTTTATTGTTATGCCTGTTGTTGGGATTCACCCAATGCAAAAGCCCCGGCACCCAAGAAACCCTGCCGAGCGATGACGCCCTGATGGACACCGTGCAGCGCCGGACCTTCAACTACTTCTGGGAAGGCGCAGAGCCCAACAGCGGACTGGCACGGGAGCGCATCCACATGGACGGCGTTTATCCGGAGAACGACCGGAACGTGGTTACTTCCGGAGGAAGCGGCTTCGGCATCATGGCCATACTGGCAGGGATAGACAGAGGATATGTCACCCCTGAGGAAGGCCTGCAACGAATGGAGAAAATCGTTACCTTCCTCGAAACCGCCGACCGCTTTCACGGTGCCTATCCGCACTGGTGGTATGGCGATACGGGCAAGGTGAAACCCTTCGGCCGGAAAGACAATGGCGGGGATCTGGTAGAAACAGCCTTCATCATGCAGGCACTGCTCTCCGTCCACCAATACTACATAAACGGGAATGAACAAGAGAAAGCCCTCGCCGCCCGCATCGACAAGCTATGGCGCGAGGTGGACTGGGACTTCTATCGCCGGAACGGCCGGAATGTACTCTACTGGCACTGGAGCCCGGAATACGGTTGGGAGATGGACTTCCCCGTACACGGATACAACGAATGCCTCATCATGTATATACTTGCCGCCGCCTCGCCTACCCACGGCGTGCCTGCCGCCGTCTATCACGCAGGATGGGCACAGGACGGAGCCATCGTAGAGCCCCATAAGGTGGAAGGCATCGAGCTGCATCTGCGATATCAAGGCACGGAAGCCGGACCGCTCTTCTGGGCACAATACTCATTCCTCGGCCTCGACCCTACCGGACTGAAGGATGAGTACTGCACCGACTACTTCCATGAAATGCGCAATCTCACACTTGTGAACCGGGCCTACTGCATACGAAACCCGAAACATTACAAAGGATTCGGACCCGACTGCTGGGGGCTGACAGCAAGCTACTCCGTCAACGGATATGCCGCCCATGCTCCCAACGAGCGCGACGACCAGGGAGTCATCTCCCCCACCGCCGCCTTGTCATCCATCGTCTATACCCCGGAACAGTCACTGCAAGTAATGCGCCATCTCTATGAAATGGGAGACAAAGTATTCGGACCCTATGGCTTCTACGATGCCTTCAGCGAAACGGACAACTGGTATCCCCGGCGCTACCTCGCCATAGACCAGGGACCGATAGCCGTGATGATCGAGAATTACCGCACCGGACTGCTGTGGAAGCTATTCATGAGCCACCCGGACGTACAGAAGGGACTGGAGAAACTGGGATTCTCAACCGGTAAATAAATGATACCCCACACGAAAGCCCTCAGAAGCAGTCAACGCTTGTTGAGGGCTTTTTCCGTTCTATAACTATTGATGATTGTAAAATTATCCCTACCTTTGGGCAAATTCAAACCAATCATCATCATGAAACGTATCTTATTGGCCATCTGCGTGATGGCAGTGTCCGTAGTATCCTACGGACAGAGCAGCCGGGCTCCGTTCACTTTCGCCTGGCTCAGCGATGTACACCTCAATTCCTTCGCTTATGCCGAGGACGACCTCCGGCAATCCATCGAGGACATCAATGCCAATCCTGCCGTGGACTTTGCGATTCTAAGCGGAGACGTCACGGAGTTCGGAGACACCAAAGAGTTCCTGCTGCTGCAGGAGATTCTGAAAAACTTCCGGAAACCTTATCTGCTGCTGCCGGGCAACCACGACGTGAACTGGAGCGAAAACGGCTGTACCATGTTCAACAAGATTTTCAAAGCATCCCACTTCTGCTACGACTGGCAGGGAGTACGCTTCATCGGCTGTGGCGCCGGTCCGAGCCTGCGTATGGGACCTCCCCACATCCCGCGCGAGGAAATACTCTGGCTGGACTCCATTGTACGCGCCACACCCCGGGAGCAACCGATTATCTTCGTCAACCACTTCCCGCTGAACCAAGACCTGAGCAACTGGTACGAAGTGACGGACATCCTCAAAACGCGCAACGTACTGGTGGCGCTTGCCGGACACCTGCACGTCAACCGCGCCTATGATGCCGAGGGCATTCCG
>ENA-OOQO01000077-OOQO01000077.1-human-gut-metagenome-genome-assembly--contig:-NODE-77-length-61238-cov-3.076753_pt1 | contig 61238 bp, 59 predicted proteins | sample MGYA00241088_ERZ501162 | MGnify/ENA primary metagenome ERZ501162 (study PRJEB25962, sample SAMEA2042497) | human gut metagenome | biome: human gut; feature: human-associated habitat; material: faeces... | reverse complement strand
AAGTAGTGAAGAATATATTAAATCATTTGACGATATATTAAATAATAAAATAAAAAATAGTAAAATAATAATAATTTTTTTAGTAAAATTTTTCATGAAAATCCTCCTTATATAAAAAATATGGTATTAATTTTAATTTTTGGGGTGGTATAATTTTGGAACCATCTGATAAAAAGCCTAGGGCAGTAAAGTTTTCCAATTCTTGAGTAAAAAATTTTGTGTCATAGATAAAATCTGTTTGAATAGATGTACTAATTGTTTCCGAAATGTTAGAATTTTTAGAATTCAACGAATTAGTTAAATAACTAAATACTGTTTTTTGTGCATTTTCAGAAATTGAATGAGAAGATTTTTCTTTATCCTCTTTTCCAATTTGCTTTTGTATATCTTCTATTGTAAAAATGTCGTCAGATCTAAACCATAATTTATTTATTAAATTTTGAATAATCATTTTTACAGTAGCTTGATTATTAATGGTATTAAGAAGAGATGTATAGCTTTGTGTTGCCAGAATGTTAATGCATTTTGCTTCCCTACTTTGAGAAAAAAAGTTACTGTCAGTTTCCGTACAGTATTCATGATATTCGTCAGAAATAAATGCAACACTTCTATTAGAAATTTGAAAATTATTTGCTAGCCTCATCATGACTTCTGATTGGAAATCTAATTTTAAATATGCTGATATTATTTTAGACAAAATTGCATATTCACTGATATTCATATTTAAAACAACTATTTTTCCATTTTCCAAAACATCTTGAAAACCTAAAAAATTAAGTTCCTCTAATGGTGGAGAAAAGGTTTTTAAAATATCATACTCTCCAATAAAACTATTAGTAATGCGTGTTATTTCTGATTTTATAATAGATAAAGTACGAGGGTCTAAATTTAGAAATTCTTTTTCGAAAAAGGTTATGGAAGAAAGTAAATCATAGGTTTCGGTATGATTATAATAATTATTATTAAATTTTTCTCTTAAAATTTTTAACTTATCCAGATAATAATCATTAACCATAATTATTTTATGTAGTTCATCAAAAGTTACATAACCATCATTATAAAGCCTGCATAATTTTATTGCTTCTGCTAAAACCTGCTCAGCTTTGTCTAACCAAAAAGATTCTGTATTATTTTTAGAAAACAGCAAAAGAATCGTTTTTAATCTATTTGCTAAGACAGAAGGCTTTAAGTTTGGCTTGTGTAAAGGGTTATATTTGTAATTTCCATTTAGTTCAATTATAATTAAATCCTCTTCTCTATTATATATTTTGCAAAATTTTTTAACCTGTTTGTAGTAATTACCTTTAACGTCTAAAATAAGCATTCCAATCTTTTTTTCGAAATTATTGGACTTATATTTAATTAGTTGTTGTGTAAAAGGATACATTGCACTACTTGTTTTTCCAGTACCTATCGTTCCAGTTACTAAAATGTTTTGGTAAAGACTTTTTTCAGGTAAAAATATTTTCTCATCTGTAAAAATATTTTTTCCTATAAAAAGAGAGAGTTCGTTGGAATTAACAGAGGATATATGTTTGGGATGCTTAATCTTTTTAGAAAAAGTTTTTATAAATGGACGGATAAATAATGAAAAAAATGAATTAGAAAGAATAATGGATGAAAAAATATATGAGATTACAAATAAAATTTTTATGTATTTCCAAATCAAAGGTTGTTCTATACAAATGTCAAATGGATGTAACCCGTATTCAATAATAATTGTAGACGATGTAAAAATAGGATAGAAGATTTTTAGACCAAACAAACAGAAAATAGAAGATAAAAATAAAACGAAAATAAAGTGTGCAATAAAAATCACCTCCATTATTTGATTTTAATATTTAATTTAGAACCTTGCAAATTGTGGGAAATATTAATGTCGAAGAAATTGTAAATTGAGTAAAAAACAATAAAAAGATTAAAAATAAAGATAATAAAAAAATAGTCTATTAATTTTAAAATATAATATCACCTCCCAGTTTTTACCATAATACAACATTTTTGAAAATTTGTCTATACTTTTTGTAAAAAATTGTATTGATATTTGTTTTTCTTTTTGCTATACTTAATAAATAGAATCAGAACAAAAAGAAAGAGTGATAAATTTGAAGGAAAAAAACACAAAAGAAATAAACGAAATAAAATTTAAAAAGAAAAAAAAGGGAATTGGTAAGAAGATTTTACTTATTATAATATTTATATTACTAGCGATTGGAGTGATTTTTGGTTATAAGGTTTATAAAAATGGAGGAGGAACAAAAGGACTATTGATGACTGCTATAGGGCATGATAAAGATACGGTTTTATCATTAGACAAAATGTATTGCCTAATTTTAGGGAAAAGTCAAAATTTGACAGATACTTTAATATTAGCTTCATATGACCCGAAAGATCAATCAGCTGCTATGTTGTCAATACCAAGAGATACATTTATAGGGGATTATAAGTCAAGTGCAACTGCCTGGGATAAAATAAATTCTGTATATCAAACAGAAAATGGACCACAAAAGGTAATGAAATATGTGAGCAATCTTACGGGAATAGATGTTAAATATTATCTAATGGTTGATACAGAAGCATTAAAGGTTTTAGTAGATGAAATAGACGGCGTAACTTTTAATGTCCCAATTGATATGAATTATGATGATTCAAGCCAGGACTTACATATACATTTAGAGGCAGGTGAACAACTATTAGATGGCGATAAAGCAGAACAGGTTGTTAGATTTAGACATAATAATAATGGTAGTACATACCCAAGTGAGTATGGACAAGAAGATATAGGAAGAATGAAGACACAAAGAGCATTTTTAACAGCTTTAGCAAAAAAAATGTTAAGTTGGAAAAGTGTAACAAAAATAAATGGTATATTAGACATTGCACAAAAATATGTAGAAACAAACTTGGATTTTAATGCAATAAAAGATTATATACCATATGCAGTGGAATTTGATATAAACAATTTGAAAACAGCAGCTTTACCAGGAGTACCAGAGTATGCAAATGTTGTATGGATATATAGTAGTGATAAAGAGGAGACAAAGAAAGTAGTAAATAAGCTATTTTTCAATATAGATGAGGAAAATTCTCAGATTAGCAGTGAAGAAAGAAGTAATATAAAAATAGAAGTATTAAATGGAACAGGCGATAAAGATGAATTTGAAAAAATTATAGATAGAATAGAAACTGCAGGATACAAAGTAAAAAATACAGGAGAGACCTCTAAAACAACTAGGACAACAATAATAAATAGAAATTCAATATCTGAAACTGCAATATCAGAAATAAAAAATGCTATTAAAATAGGAAATATATCAACAGGAAATTATTCAGAAAATATAGATATAACTATCATTTTAGGTAAAGATAGTATAGAGAAGTTAGAAGATTAAGCTTCTAACTTCTCCTAAAAATTGCAAAAAATATAAATATTACAAGTAAGATTAAACCAAGTCTAAAAATAATTAAAACAAAGTTAACAATATTAACATCAGTTTCAGCAATTAATTCAGATGTATAAATTATTCCATCAATATCATAGGTAATTTTTCCAATTGTGCTTCCTCCTTTTATTGGAGCAACAAGTGGAGTATCTAATTCTAATTTAGGTTCTAAATTGTTAATATCAAAATTATTTTCCAAAAATACATTAATATCGTTTTTAACTAAGATATTTAAATTTTTAGTATCTTCGGTAGCACCTAATACACTAACTTTTGTAACAACTGAATTAGCTTTTTTTATATTCTTATACGAATAATTACTAAAACCATATTCAAAAAGTTTTTTACAATCTAAAAATTTAGGCACTAAACTTCCGTTGGTATCTTCTGCACCAAGAATAACAGCTATTAATTCTAAATCATCTTTTTTTGCAGTGGCTATTATGCAATCCTTTGCCGGATTAGTATAACCAGTTTTTAATCCAGTTGCATATGGATAATAATAATCATCTGGTGAATGGTGGGATAATAGTAGATTTGTGTTATAAAAAATTCTATTATCACTATTATATTTATCTGTTTTAGGTAGGTTATATACAGTTTTTTGAACAATATCTTTTATCGTTTGAAATTGCATAGCATGCCTAGCAATAAGCGAAAGATCATAAGCAGTCGAATAATGATTTTCATCATGAATACCACTAGGATTTTTGAAATTTGTATTTTCACAACCTATTTCTTTAGCTTTAGAATTCATCATATTGGCAAAATTTGCTATAGAGCCACCAACATGTTCTGCAAGCACATTTGCAGCATCATTAGCAGATGGAATTAATAATACATGCAATAATTGCTCTATTGTTAATTTCTCACCTTTTTGCAAATATGCAGTGGAATAACCGGCCGGTACAGAATCAACGGCACTGTTACCTACGGTGGCAACATCAGTTAGTTGGCATTTTTCTAATACCAAAATAGCGGTCATAAGCTTGGTGGTACTTGCAGGATACATCATTTTATTTAAATTCTTTTCAAATAATATTTTACCGGTTGAATATTCCATAAGAACGCATACTGGAGCTGATATATTGATTTCTGCAGCGTTACAAAATTTATTAATTGATAAAATATTAAAAATAATTATTAAAAAGCAAATAATTTTTTTTATACGTCTCATATAAACTCCTCTAATATAACTATATATTAAGTGTCTGAAAAATTCAATACTAAAATTAAACAAAAAAGGAATGATTTAATTGAAAAAAATAAATAATAATATCAAAATAATTATTATAATTGGAATAGCAACTTTAACTATATTTGTTGTAATAGTACTAAAGAAGATTGAAGAAAACAACTATAATAATTACAATTATGAGGAATATTTTGGAGAGCAAGAGAATAAAATAGTAGAAGAGAAAAAAACAATTGTTGTTCATATTACAGGTGAAGTAAATAAACCAGGAGTTATAGAGTTGGAAGAAGGAAAAAGGATTATAGATGCAATAAAAACAGCGGGAGGAGCAACTTCAAAAGCAAATTTAACTCAAATTAATTTAGCTTATGTCTTAAAAGATGGTATGAAGATATATATTCCAAATATTGAAGATAAAAATATAGAATATATTACAACAAACATCGGTGATAGTGATGATAAAGAAAAAATTAATATAAATCTCGCAAACGAAAAAGATTTACAAAAGTTGCCAGGAATAGGAACATCAACTGCAAAAAAAATAATTAAATATAGGGAGGAAAACGGGGAATTCAAAAATATAGAAGATATAAAAAATGTTAAAGGCATAGGAGAATCCAAATATGAAGAAATAAAGGAAAAAATAGAAATATAAAAAAATAATAACAAAGATAAATTTTTTCATAGGTATTGACAAAAGGGGATAATAGGGGTATACTTAGTTAGTAAGTAAAAATATCGCGGGGTGGAGCAGTTGGCAGCTCGTTGGGCTCATAACCCAAAGGTCGCAAGTTCGAGTCTTGCCCCCGCAACCAGATAAAATAAGAGTTCTAGTAATTAGCTAGAACTTTTTATTTGTATTTTAGAGTAATTAGCGCAAAATTTTAAAACAAGTTTTGCAGAATTTCACTTGTTTTTTGGATAAATACAATATATAATTATTTACAATAAAACATGTTTTTTCGTTGATATTTTAAATAATAAATTGAGGAAGAGTATGGAAGAGAATATATTTAATACAATTAGACATGAATATAAAATTGAAAACTGTATAATAGAAAAGAGAAATGATTCAACAGATGGAAATGTATATACTATTTTTGACAATCAAAATAAATTTATAGCTAAAATATATAAACAAGAAGAACATACAAAATCAATGATTAATCTTCACTTATTTTTAATAAAAAATGGATTTATTGTTCCTAATATAGTTAAAAATATAAATGGAGATTATTATTGTAACATAGAAAATAATTACATAGTTGTTTACACTTTTATAAATGGCGAACAATATGGGCCAAAAATTGAGAATATAGAAAATATAGAATACAAAAATAATATTGTAAGAAAACTTGCAATTCAATTAAGAAAATTGCACGAAATTACAAGAGATAATAATTTTAATCTTAAAGAAATAGAAATTCATAATTCAAAAAAAGAGAATGAGAGGAAGTCTGTTTTGCATTTTGACCTAACAAAGGATAATATATTTATTTGCAAAGATAAAATTGGCTTTATAGATTTTGATGATGCAAAATATGGAGATTCTTTATTTGATGTGGCAAGTGTGATATGTTTTTTGTTTATTTCTAAAAAAAGAGGAGTTGATGAAAACTCCATTAATGTTTTTTTAAACAGTTATTATAATAACGAGACAGAAGTTAAAAGAAGAGAAATTCACATGATAAAGACTTATGCACATGAATGGATAAAAGAAGTATTAAAAAATGAAAATTTAGATAAACCAATAAAAGAAAGTTTTATATTTAAGGACAAAATGATAAGAAAAATAAATATAGGAGGGAGTAAAAATGAGGCACACAATGAAATTAAAAGAGGCTCCATTTGAAAGAATGAAAAATGGAACCAAAACAATTGAATTTAGATTGTATGACGAAAAAAGAAGGAAGATTAAAGTTGGGGATGAAATTGAATTTTTTAAATTACCTAAATCGCAAGAAAGAATTTTGGTTAGAGTTAAAAATTTATATAGAGGAGATTCTTTTAAAAACTTGTTTAAAATAATATTTCCAGATAAAGATAATAAAGAAATAAATAATAAAACTGAAAAAATGCTTAAATATTATACTCATGAACAAGAAAAAGAATATGGTGTAATAGGGATAGAAATTGAGATAATAGATAGCAACTTTAGATATACATATAACAAATTAGTAAGAGATAAAATTCCAGAAAATATTGATAATATGAAGGGGAGAAAAAGCAAATATAAAATATTAGATGATGCGGAATATTTGAAAGAATTAAATAGAAAAGTACTTGAAGAAGCTAATGAATTTATAGAGGAAAACAGTATAGAAGAGCTAGGGGATTTGATGGAAGTTTTAAACGCAATAATGAAACTAAAAGGTTATAAGCTTGAAGAAGTAAACAAGATTATGAAGGAAAAAAATGAAAAAAAAGGAGCTTTTGACAATAAAATATTTTTAGAGTATATTGATGAAGAAAAAAGAAATTTAGATGAAGAAGAAGAATTGCAAAAAAAATTTAGAAGATAGAAAGTGGATATATTAATAAAATTATTAAAGAAAAGAATAGTGAAAGTTCCATTAATATTTGGAAATTCTCCCACCTTTTATATTTGCTTTAGCAGCATTAAAAAACATATTTGTTTCACCTATAAATTAAATTAATTATATGCAAAACAGATATAAAGTGTGATTTAAAGTATATTATAATAAAAAATAGAGGAGTTAAATAAAATGATTGTTGAATATGACCCAAAATATGATGAGCAAATTAAAGACTTATTAGTAGAACTACAAAATTATCTAATAGACATCGACAATTGGCATACACAAATAATGTCGCCCCAATATAGGGAAAAAGCATACGAGATGGACATGAAGAAAGTTAAAGAACAAAATGGCAAAGTATTTGTGTCTGTCGAAAATGGAATCACTAATGGCGTAATTATGGGAATTGTCAATGAAAATGATGAAATTGACAAACTAACTAACGATTGTGCAAAAACAGGAAATATTTTAGAATTAATTGTAAAAAATGAAGATAGAGGAAAAGGTACTGGCAAAAAACTCCTGAATAAAATAGAAGAATATTTTAAACAGATTAATTGTGCTAGAATAAACATAGAAGTATTTGGACCCAATAAGAGAGGATTAGAATTCTATGGAAAAAATGACTATATTGTTAGAGATATGATAGTATCAAAAAGGTTGAGAGAATAGAATTAAATCCAGAAGATGGTAACTCTGACTGAAAAAATATCTCTTCCAACTTTGTATTAAAAAACAAGGAGAAAATATTATGAAATAAAAGTTACAATAAGAGAATCACATCCACCAACATGGGGAAGATTACGAATACCAGCAAATATAACATTTAATGGAGATAACTGGGTACATGATATAATAATAGAAAAAGAAATAAATGAAGAAATAGAATATCCATTGTGTATAAAGGCAAAATCAGGAGCATATCCAGAAGATTGTGGGGGAACATATGGATATGAAGAATATTGTCCAAGTGATAATGAAAGATTTTATAGTTATTTAAAATTCTTTAGTTTGGAAGATTTAATAAAACAAGGGAAAGCATATTTGAAAAGGTCAAACAATATACCGATGGCAGTGTTAGGATATTTGACACCAAAAGAAAAAAGAGCAGAATTAGAAGTATGTGCAGCATATGAATAAAATTTAAAACTTACAAAAATGTATAAAATTTATTTTATGTATTTTTGTAAGTACTGGTGCGATAGCACCAATAATAAATTCAATGGTACTACATTTTTTTATAAAAGTTTGTTTAACATCATTGACACATATACAATAACTATCTAATTTATTAGCTTGTCTAATCATAAGCACCCCAACTATAGATATTTTTCCATTATATACATTTGGTCTTCGTTTAATTCCTTTTTGCCATTAGAATATTCGTATCCTAATTTATGATAAAATTCACATCCAGCAATAGATGCAGGGATTACTAATTTTTTAGCAGGAATTGTTAAAGCGAATTTTTCTATTTCGTTAATTAACATTCTACCTATGCCTTGTTTATGGTGAGCCATGTCAACAAATACAGTTAATATCCAATACTCTCCATCATCATTATACCAAGACTTATCAAGACCCGCAGTACCTATAACTTTATCATATTCTAATGCTACAAATACTTTTGTCCTTTTGGAAAAATTCTTTTTAATTTCTTCAGGAGTAAATTCTTTAACAGATTTTCTCACAAATTCTAAGCCATAATCTTTAGAATTTACTTCCAATAAATTTTGTATAATAATCTTTGACATTGCGTCAGCATATTTATTATCATATTCTTTTATTTCTATCATATATTTTGCCTCCTTTTAGTATAAAATCATTCCAGAGCCTAATTCTTCATTAGGTCTTGTAATAAATCCAAATTTTTCATAAAAAGATGCTTTGCCTTTTGATGCACCTAAATAAGTTCTAATATTAGGATTAATCTTTTTATATTCATTTATTTTCTTTAGTAAGTTTTTCATTATACCAGTACCAATATGTTTATTTTGATATTCAGGAATTACCATTACATCCTGAATATATAAGAATATAGTTTTATCTCCTATAATTCTTCCATAGCCGATTAATTTGTCATCATCATAAACACATAGTGAATATAAGGTGTTTTTTAAGGCTTCTTCAATTATTAAATTTTTTCTAGTTCCCCAACCTACAGAGTCTGTTAAATAATTAAATTCTTTTGCAGAAGGAACGTGTTCTATGGATCTAATCATATTTTATACTTCCTTTTCTCCTAAATCTTCAGAAAATCTTAATAAATATCCATCAGGATCTTGTATTAAAAATTCTTTATTTCCTAACATTTTATCATCCTGTCTATACCAATTTTCTTGAATATCAAAAGTTATTTTATAATTTGAATTTTAAAATTATTATATATTTCATCTAGATTTTCTACTTCTAATTGAAAGTTGATACCATTTCCAAAAGGATAGGAAAGGGGAGAAACATCCCATTTATCATTATTAGCAATTTCTTGTAACATAAATTGAATTTCGTCCAAACTTATAAATGCAAATTTATTCTCAGGTCTATCATATTCCACTTTAAATCCAGCAGTTTTATAAAAATTTAAGCTATTTTTTAAATTAGTAACAGATAATTCAGGAATATTTTTACTAAATTCTAAATATTTTGAACTTCTTAATATTTCACTTTCGAAATATTGCTCTTGAAAATCTGTTAGAACTCGTATTTCATTATTTGAAAAAGATTTATTTTCAGGCACAATAATTAATTTATCATCATTATCGTTTAGTCTATGTATTATTGCAATGCATTTACCTTTAAAGGTCTCTATTGGCTCATATATTCCAAGTATGTAACAATCCAATTCTTCTCCATCACCACTTATTGTATTTGGCACATATCCATAATTTACAGGATAAATAAAACCATGTTTGGGATGTTTACTACCTAGAGGTCTGTCAATTGTTACTTTCAAAGTTTTATTTAAAAAATCAATGTTATTCATATTTACATTTTACCTTCTTTCAAGTTCTTTAATTATATCTAATTTTAATACTTTCCAAGTCCTGCTCCATTTTTTAAGAATACTTTAATTTGTGTTATTATGTGAGGAATATTATAATTTCCACCAAATTTATTATTGTTTAACAATTCTTGATTAAGTTCTACCCATTCTAATTTGTTTTTTTCTTCAACTAAATTTACATCATGTTTTAGAATTCCATAATAAACTTGTAAATTATTCTCGTATTTAAAATAATTTAAATCCATAAAATGGTCTAATTCAATATCGTTTTTACTTATTCCTGTTTCTTCAAATAGTTCTCTATAGGCTGCTTCATCATTGGTTTCATTTTCTTCAACTTTACCACCAACAAAATTATATTTTCCCTTATATGGCTCTTTAGCTCTAATGCAGAAAAGTCCTTTACTTAAATCTTTATTAAATACAACTATTAAATTTAATTTTCTCATATTCTACTCCTTAATTTTACTTTACTAATGAAATTTTTATTCCAATAACACCATATTGTTTTTCTTCATCATGACTATAATATTGATACATTGCTGATGTTTTTCTTTTTATTTCTTCATCATCATCAAATAATTTTTTAAATAAATTTTCAAATGTATTATCCCTATATAAATCTAATACATCTACAAGGATAGTTTCTTGTAAATCAGGTAATTTAGAAAAATCTATTTGATCACCAATGTTTATCTTGCTTCTTTTTTCATCATATAATCTAAATTCCACAGTTTTTGTTCCACTTTTAATTCTTTCAAATGGGCTTTCTTGTAATTTCATTTTGTGTAGCATGTTTTTTCACCTTTCTTCAACCAATTTAATAATATTTCAAATTCTTCATAGTGATTTTTGAAAAATTTATCTTCATTCATTAAAGAATTAATCTCATCTATAGAGAGCCAACAAACAGATTCAACTTCTTCTTTTTGTAAGGACAAATTTTGAATATTAGGTACATCCATTTTGATATAATAGTCATCCCAAAAAACTTTTTCTGAATCAGATCTGCCAGAATAATATAGTTTTAAATCTTTTGAATTGATATCTAATCCAATTTCTTCTTTTACTTCACTTATAATTCCTTGAATACTATTTTCACCAGACTTTGGATGACCACCAGTAGTAGCATATTTGCCATTTTTTATTTTGCTTCTTTTTTGAATTAAGAATTTTCCATCACTATTTTGTATAAATACTAAAACGACAACTATGTAGTTGTTATCTGGAATAGAATCACCCTTAAAGATAGTTTTTCCTGTTAAAACTCTGTTAATATCATATAAATCTCTTTTTTCTATATTTTTCATATAATTTCCTTCCTTTAATTATTTTTTTATCCATAAATACATTCCAGTTATTTTGTCAGGCTTGTATTTAAATCCAGCCTTTTCATAGAATGGTTCATTACCAGCAGTAGGGGTTAATTCTATTTGCATTTTTTCGCCATCAGACACATTATCTTCAATTAATTTTTTTAATTCTGATGTGATTTTTAGCCCAATACCTTGGCCTTGAAATTCAGGCTTTACACAGATATCTGTTAGTATACAAACAATACTATAATCACCAACAACTCTACCTATGCCAGCTGTTTTTCCGTTGACAGTTGCTTTTACCATATACATTGTATTTTGTAATGCTTTTTCAATTTGCTCTCTTGTATATGTCTTCCAACCAACAGATTCAACCATTTCCAAGAATTCATCTACTGTAATAGAATAATCTAATTTTACATCCATCTGTACCCTCCTATAATATAAATCTATTATCATTTTCAATAATATCAATTGTTTCATTAACTGATAAATTTGTAGTATCTAATATGCTTTGAGCATTATAATTTTTATTTTTAAAGCTATTTAATAAAACAATACAACGTTCTTTCATTTGACAATCTTCAGGTCTTTCCTTATCTCTTAAAAGTAATGTTTTTTCATCAACTACTAAGACAACGAATTTTATAGTATGGTTTTTTAATTTATTTTTTATCAATTCAACATTTTCAGGATTTACAATATAATTAAAAATAACATCATATCCATCTTCAAGATAAGTTTCTATAGAACTTAAACAAATTTTCCAGAATGTATCTAGATGATTTCCTTCTTTCCAAGCTTGAACATATCCACCAACTACTTGATGATAAATTTCATCACCTTCAATTAGTGCAGATTTATTTTTTGATTCTGCTATTCTTCTTGAAATTGTACTTTTTCCCACTCCTGCAGGACCAGTTATTATATATAAGTTTGACATTTTAGTCCTCCAAATACTTTTTTATAATTTTATAAATTTTATCGCTGTGAATAATATAACTTCCGTGTTTTTCGCCTTTTATTATTTCTAATGTACTATTTTTAATATTATTTGCAATTAACTTTGTGTGTTCTAATTTTATAACATCTTTTTCACCAGCTAATACATGAACTGGAATAGAAATTTTTTGTAAATCTTCTAAAGGAATATTAGGCTCATCAAGCATCATCTTAATAAATTTACTTCTAGTGAAAAAGTAAAATAATTTAGTTAATAACATATCAAAAGTTGTAAAAACATCAGGAGATATATTTGCACCACTAATAATTAAATTCGATAATAACTCAGGCTCTTTTATTGAAACTAGTAAGCCTATAATTCCTCCGTCACTAAAACCATAAAATGTAGGTTTTGAAATTTTTAATTCTTTTATAAAAGCAATTGTATCTTCTGCCATTAAATCATAAGAAATTTCTTTTGGATTATCGCTTTTTCCATGACATCTGCTATCTAAAGCATAAACGGTATGAGTTTCCTCCAATTTTTCAATTAAATTGTCAAAAATTTCATGTGTTTCTTGATTGCCATGCAATAAAATTATAGGCGAACCCTGTCCATAAACTTCATAATTGATATTTATATTATTTACTTTTATTAGCATAGAAGTCTCCTTTCATAGATACTTAATCTTTAAATTCATCTATTGTTTTTAGTTTAGATTTTATTTTTTCATCTGATGCGTACTTTAACCATTTTTCAAAGGTTTTTGCATCCAAAGTGCCACTTTTATATTCTTGTAAATATTTCAAAGCCAAAGGTTTCCAATTTTTATAATTTTCTTTATATTCTGGAATATCTGGATGCCTTTTTACTGCCATAGCTTTTTTTGCATATATTTGTCTATATTTGCCATATACAGGTTCTTCATTTTCTTTTCTTTTTTGAGATGTTTTAATTCCATATTCTTTACAGGTAATATCTTCTGAATATTTACCATTACAATATAAAGTAATATTCTTATCAGAGAAAAAGTACTTTCCACAAACTTGGCATTTCTTTATATAATCAATATCATTTAATACTATATGATAAAGAATAATCACAAATATAATCTTCAGATATTTCTTTTAAGTCTTTATTAATATTTTGAAAGATATAAAATCTTTGTGCATTACTTAATTTGTTTAATTTTTTTTCTCTGTTATTATTAAAAACATAGTCAACGAAACTTCTAAATTATAATTGAATTTTGGACCACTAAGTTACATAACCTAACGATTAATTATATAGAAATTTCTTAACGTATCAATACTAAACCGTATTGATAAATCAAGTATTGACACTTATAAGAAATTTTTATTTATATCAGTTAAGAGGTTATTCGAATTATTATGTCATCTAAAAATTTTAATTATAAGTTGGACCATTTTTCACTTACAATTAACATTTGTTATTAAGTTTCCAGTTTTGTGATTTGGTGTTTCAATTATGTATGTTAGTTCGTCTTCATTTTTTCTGTATATACTGATTGATATGTCTTTTTCTTTGTCTAGGAAAAATTGATTTAATAATACTTTTTTCATTTAATTACTGTTCATTTCTGTGTTTGTTTATATATTTAAATTAGAAAGCTGTCTTGTGATTGAAGATGTATTAAGCTTTCCATATTTTGATTAAGTTTTTTCTTATAAAAATTGGCAAGTATTCTATCTGTGTGAATATTGCCAATGTGGTTTGTATTAAAAACTAGTAATTATTATTGTACCATAATATGATATGCTTCTCAATATTATGCATACAATTTTTGATACTTTTTATTTAATTATTAGTGTTTTTGGCAAAACTGTTAAATTTTTTATTGAATGTGTTTGTGTGTGAAGGCATATGAGGTTATATATATGAACGATTTTATATATATAATCAAAGGGACGTATGGAAAATATCTATAGGTTAATATAAAAGTAAAAAATGCAATGTCTTTTGCTGTAACGTTGTCGAGTTTCACGAAATTTGCGATTGCATAGTCACATGCATTCAAAAAGTCAATTGCACGAGAGCGTTCAGCCTCAGTACTAGCAGCATTTGCTTCATCCAGATAGTTGTATCTCTGATGATCCTTGCGTTTCACATCATTAACTAAGTTCACCTGATATCTTACGATGTCAATTGAATATTGATAAAAATTGTGATATAAGTATTTTATTATTTTTAGAGTATTTTCTGAAAGGGAATTTAGTGTATGAAGTATAAAGATGTAATTGAAAAAATGTCTTTGGAAGAGAAGGCAAGTTTGTGTGTTGGTAATGATTATTGGCATAGCCTTGAACTTGAAAAGTATGGGATTCCTAAGATTACTATGTCAGATGGACCTCATGGGTTGAGGGTTCAAAAAACTAAGGCTGATAATCTTGGTATAAATGAAAGTGAGATTTCTACGTGTTTTCCTGCTTCTGCTAGTTTAGGTAATACTTGGAATAGAGAGTTGATTTATTTATTAGGAAAAACTTTGGGAAAAGAGGCTAGAAAAGAAGAGGTTAATATTGTTTTAGGTCCTGCTATTAATATAAAGAGAAGTCCTTTGTGTGGTAGAAACTTTGAGTATTTTTCTGAGGATTCTTATTTAACAGGAATTCTTGGCATAGAATATGTGAAGGGACTTCAAAGTGAAAATGTTGGAGCTTGTGTAAAACATTTTGCTGTTAATAATCAAGAGAATAGAAGAAGAACTATTGATGTGGTTATTGATGAAAGAGCTTTGAGAGAAGTGTATTTAAAGGCTTTTGAAATGATTATAAAAAATGCTAAACCTTGGTCTATTATGAGTGCTTATAATAAGGCTAATGGCGAATATTGTAGTGAGAATCAACATTTATTGAATGATATTTTAAGAAAAGAATGGAATTTTGATGGGATTGTTATTTCTGATTGGGGTGCTGAAAATGATAGAGTTAAAGGATTGAAAGCTACTCATGAGTTGGAAATGCCTGGTGGAAGAGGTAATGGTGCCAAAGAAATTATTGAGGCTGTTAAGAATGGAGAAATTTCTGAAACAGAGTTAAATGAAGCTGTTGATAGAATTATTAATATTGCTAGAAAGGGAAGAAATCAGTTTGCATATGATGAAAAGTTAGGAGCATATCTAGAAATGAATAAAGCCGGTAAAGAAACTTCTTTTGAATATGATCAGAAGGTTCATCATGAGATTGCTGAGAAAATTGCTAAAGAGACAATTGTATTATTAAAAAACGATAATAATATTCTTCCTATAAAAAATAAGAAAATTGCTGTTATAGGTGATATGGCCAAAACTCCAAGATATCAAGGTGCGGGAAGTTCGACTATTAATCCATATAAGATTGAAAATGCTTATGATAACTTGGCTCAAAATGGAATTGATGTTGAATATGCTCAAGGATATGAAAGAATTGAGTCTGAAAATGATGAAAGGTTGAGAAGTGAAGCTGTTAAAGTTGCTAAGAATAATGACGTTGTACTTGTGTTTGCAGGCCTTACAGAGAATTATGAATCTGAAGGTGTTGATAGAGAAACTTTAGATATGCCTGAAAATCAAAATAAATTAATTGATGAAATTTGTAATGTTAATGAAAATGTTATTGTTGTTTTGTCAAATGGTTCTCCTATATTGATGCCTTGGAAAGATAAAGTTAAAGGAATTTTAGCAGGATACATTGGTGGAGAAGCTGGCGGAAAAGCTGTTGTCGATTGCATTCTTGGTAATGTGAATCCAAATGGTAAATTGGCTGAAACTTATCCTAATAAATTAGAAGATACTTCTTGTTTTAATAATTGTCCTGGAAATGAAAAAACTGTTGAATATAAAGAGTCTGTTTATGTGGGATATAAATATTATGACAAGGTTGGAAAAGATGTGTTATTTCCATTTGGATTTGGTTTGAGCTATACAGAGTTTGAATATTTTGATTTGAAAGTTAATATTGAGAATGAAAAGGTAGACATTAGATTTAAAATAAAAAATGTTGGAGATGTTGCTGGAAAAGAGATTGCTCAAATATATGTTAAAAAAGCTGATTCTGTAGTATTTAGACCGGATAAAGAATTGAGAGATTTTGCTAAGGTTGATTTAAATCCAGGTGAAGAAAAAGATGTTCATATAGTTCTTGATAGAGATTGTTTTGAATATTATGATATTGAAAATGATAGATGGCAAGTTGAGGCTGGAGAATATGAGATTTTAGTTGGAAAATCAAGTAGAAATATTGTTTTGAATGACAAAGTAGTAATTAATTCAGATGATGTTTGTGTAAAGAAAGAATTTTGCGAAAAATATTATACTGGTGATGTTCAAAACGTTACTGATGAAGAATTTGAAAAATTGATTGGAAGGAAGTTGCCAGATAAGGTTTTGAAGATTGAAGATATTACGGCTGAAAACACTTTGGAACAGATAAAAAATACTGCGATTGGTAAAGTGATTTATGATAATCAGATTGAGAAAATGAATAGATTATTGAGAGAGCAAAATGTTAATAAGGCAACTAAGGTTATGATGGATTTACAAAAACCATTAAAGAAATTTTATGAGAAAAAGAGTAGTAAAATTACAAAAGAAATGGTTGATGAATTGATTGCAATGGCTAAGAAAGGTGAGTTTTCAGAGAATAATGCATTTGTGAAGGAATATTTAAAGTAGTAAAAGTTGAATTAGTTCATAATGGAGAAGATGGTAATAAAAAAGCGCTGCCACTTGTATTAGAATCAAATGGTACTATGAAAGTGTTTCATTTATTTGATTTTTTAATGGATACATTAAGAAATGGAAGGGTATTGTTTGTTGATGAATTAGATGCAAAATTACATCCATTATTAACAAGATATATTATTAATTTATTCCACAATAGTGAAAAAAATATAGGCAATGGACAGCTAATATATTCAACGCATGACACAGTAAATTTAAATAAAGAAACTTTTAGAAGAGATGAAATATGGTTTGTTGAAAAAGATAAAAATGGAGTTTCAGAATTGTATTCTTTATCAGATTATATTATAGAAGATGAAAATGGAAATGCTAAAAAAGTTAGAAATGATGCAACATACAATAAAGATTATTTAACTGGAAGATATGGTGCTATTCCTGTAATAGAAGAATTTATTAGATAAGTATTGACTTTTAGCAATAGCCATGGTAAAATAAAATTGCCATCAAAAAGTGGCACTTGTTTTAAGGAGATGGCATATTATGAATACAATAAGAGGTCAAATTAGAACTCAGAATTTACTCAAAATTAAAAAGATTGTAGATGAGGATAACAATGGCGATAAATTTATAATTGCCAGAAGAGATAAAAACATTGAATTTATGAGAGAATATGGTTTAAACCATGAAGATATTAAAGACATTATAAGAGAACTTACTGTAGAAGATTGTTTTGCTGGTCCAGAAGAAGACCGAAATCCAAAGTATGACGGTTGGATATTTAAGTTTAATCCAATGTTTGAAGATACGCAGTTATATATTAAAATAAGAATAGAAAATATTGAAAAGTCAGTTTGTTTGTCAGTTCATGAATTTGGTAAATATGATGAGGTGAATTAAAATGAGAGTATATTGTCCATATTGTAAAAAAGAAGTAGAGTATAGAATTGAAAAAAGAGATTTAAAAGAATTTAGAGGAATTGAAGTAAACACGTTTGAAAATGTAGCTATATGCAATGAATGTAATCAAGATTTATATGTTAATAAAATAGAAGATGAAAATAATGAAAGAATATACAAGATATATAGAGAAAAAGCTAATATTATAAAAGCTGAAGACATTATTAAATTAAGAGAAAAATATGATATTTCGCAAAGAGAATTAACATCTATTTTAGGATTTGGAAAGATGACTATTAATAGATATGAAAGAGGAGGACTTCCAACAAAATCTCAAAGTGATTATATTAAATTATTAATAGAAAATGATGATAAGTTTATAGAAAAAGTAAAAGAAGCATATGAAAAAAATAATATTAATGAAAAAACTTATAAGAAAATAGTATCTGAAGAAGTAGAAAAGGACATTAGTAAAAAAGAAGTGCAAGACAATATTAGAAGATATTTAAAATCTGTATTAAATAGAAAACCTGATATTTATAATGGATATAAATCATTAGATTTAGAAAAAGTTGAAAATATAATCTCATATATAGCAAGTAAAGTAAAGAATCTAACAATAACAAGTTTGAATAAATATTTGTGGTATATTGATATGTTATCATTTAATAAAAGAGCGGTTGCGATTACAGGACTTACTTATCAAAATCAAAAATTTGGACCAACTATTGTATATAAGAAATATGATGAATTGTCATTGTTAGATGATAAATATACAAGAGAAGATATTGAAACTGAAAATGGAAATACTACTAAAATTATAAGCAATAATAATTTTAATTTAGATAAAATAAGTAGTAGTGAAAAAGAAATAATAGATACAATAATAAAATTACTAAAGAATAAAAAAGTGATAGATATATCTGAAATGTCACATAGAGAGGATGGATGGAGAAAAACTAAAAGATTAGAAGAAATATCGTTTGAATATGCTATGAATTTAAATACAATTAAATAAATAAGCAAAAGCAAAATATTTTAGTTTTTATTAGAGCATATTGAATTTTTATAAAGGAGAAGAGAATGGACAAAATAGATAAAATAGATAATGTAGAATTTTATAAAGATATATATTTGTTTGAAATTGCTAGAAAAGAAAATTTGAATTCTAAAATATCAACATATATAGGACTTTTAACAGTAATTGGAGGAATTGTTGTTTTTGAATTGGAAAATTTGTATCAAAATCTAAATGTTAATCCTATAATACAATTTGAACTTATAGTAATGATAATGATAATTTTAGGAATTAATATATATAACTTATATAAGGCTAATCATGGTAAAGAATATAAATATTTAGATAATTCTATAGAAGTAAGAAAAGCATTTGTTGAATTGGAAAGATATTATCAACAATATTATGAGTATTTTAAAAATGAAGAGGAAACAATAGATTGTTTAATAGAAAGAAAAAAGAAAGAAAAACTAATAGAAATATATATTAAATGTAGTGAAGAGAATGCTAAAGTAAATGATATTAGGAATGAAGAAACTATGAAATTTATAAACTTTTTTATAATTTCTTTAATTATAGTAGGTATTATAGGAATATATTGTATAACAGTAAAGAAGCCAATAGATATTAATATTTTATATTAGGAGGTGAATTATTATGTCAGATAGTGATACAAAAAAAGAGAAGGCTAAAGTCACTCCTCCACCAGAACCACAATTACCAACTAAGACTTTATGCGAAAGTTTTTCAAAGAAAAACTCTAAAAATACAGAGAAAAGATAGTTAAAAATATAACTATTATTAAAGGTAACTGAATAGTACAAAATTTAGCTAACAAATACATAATAATTAAAATATTTAAAGTGCAATTTTTACATTTTAAAGTGCAAAAATTGCACTTTAAATATTGATATTATATCAGATAACTGATATAATATATATGTAGGAGGTATTTCTAATGAATAAAAAAGAAGATTGGAATTTAGAATTATCAGAATATATTAAACAAGGTGAACCAAATCGTGTAGAAAAAACTAAAACATGGGAAACAGCTATAGGTCTGCAAGATGTAGATGGATTAAAGCCTTCAAGATACTTGATAAAGACAGCTAAGGAACACATTGAAGGAACAATAGATATTGAAGAAGTAAAAACAAGAATAGATGAATATTATGAAGTTCAAGGTAGTAGAAAAAACTTTGAAAAAGAGAGCGAAGAAGCTGATAAAGTTGCAGTAAGAATTACAGAAATATTAAGTGAAAAAGCATTTAATTTTTCACCAACAGAATTATTAAATATTCATAAAAGATTATTTAAAGATGTATTTGATGGAGCAGGAGTATATAGGGATTATAATTTTACTAAAAAAGAATGGGTATTAAATGGAGATACAGTAATATATGCACCATTTGATACAATAAAAGAAACATTAGAATATGACTTTGACCAAGAAAAAAATTTTTTATATAAAGGATTAAGTTTAGATGAATCTATTAAACATCTATGTAGATTTACATCAAATATATGGCAAGTACATCCATTTTGCGAAGGAAATACAAGAACAACAGCAGTATTTATTATAAAATATCTAAGAACTTTTGGATTTAATATTAATGATGAAGTATTTGCTGAAAATTCATGGTATTTTAGAAATTCATTAGTAAGAGCTAATTACAAAAATTTTGAAAAAAATGTATTTGAAGATACTTCATTTTTAGAAAAATTCTTTTATAATTTATTAACAAATTGTAGCTATGAATTAAAGAATAGATATACACATATAGATAATGTTCAAAGTGCAAATGAAAACAATTTAAAGGGCAATAATTGCACTTTAGAGGAACAAGCAATAATAAATATATTAAAAATAAATCCAGCAACAAATCAAGAAGAAATTGCAAAACAAATTAATAAATCTGTAAGAACTGTCAAAACATATATGGCAGAGATGCAAGAAAAAGGATTAATAGAGAGAAAAAATGGAAAAAGAAATGGCGAATGGATAGTGAGCGAGTAAATTGTAGAGGAGAGAAGTATGGGATGGGATGCTAATATAAATTTTAAAAATAAAGAGGATAAGCAAAAGGTAGAGGAAATATTAGAGTTATTAAAGTATAAAAAAATAAAAAAAGATATATTTATGTATTATGAAGAAAAAGACTATAAATCTTTACTGGGTAATGCTGCAACTATCTATTTTGAAGAAAATCGTTTGAAATTGCATTTAAGAACTTTTATACATTGTTCAGATTATGATTTGTATTACATGAACTACACAATAAAAACAATAAAAAAATTTTTTGAGTGTACTTTTTATACTGATGAAGGTAACAACAGATACTTTAAACATGGTGAGATTATTACTAAAAGTGAAGCAGGATGCTATAAAGCTTTTTTCAATATAGAGAATGACTTTTCATATATAAAGTTGTATATTGATATTATGAAAAATGATAAACGTATGAAAATGGATTTACCTAAAGATTATAAGGAGTATAATCCTATGTACATTATGACGACAATGGGATTGCCATATTTATGCACAATAATAGAAAATTATTTTAGAAATTTATTTATTGCATTATTTAAATATTCAGATAATAAGGAAAAAGTAATAAAAAGTGTGAAAATCTATAATAGTGATTTAAACAAAGTTAGTAATGAAAATATGCAAATAGAGGAAGCAATAGCAAGAGCTATGTCATTTCAAAATATTGAAAAAATAGTTCAAAACTTTAAAATTCTTAATTCAGAAATAGATATAAAAGGATATCTTAATAAGCCATATAAAAGAATGAAAGAAAGTTTATATGAAACTATAAATAGAGTATTAGAGCAAAGGCATAATTTTATACATTCAAAACTTTTTGAATACGATTATGATTTAAATAAATTTGAGAAAGATGTTAATTTAGTAAAGGAAGCTTTAAATAGGGTATATAAAGAAATAGTAAAATTTTATAGTTGGGAAGAATAATAAAAGTTATAGAGTATAATTATTAGTGAAATAGATGGCATACTGCTATATGAATTACAATTTATGAAGATAAAAGAGTGTGAAAACGACTTTTAAAAAGTCAAATTTCACACTTTTAACAATTGTGCTACAAAATTATAAAAATGTAGCACAATTGTTAAATAGCTATTCATTAATGCATCCAACAAAAATCTGCACCCCATCACAAAAACCATTCCTATAATACTTTTCATTCCAATAATCGCAATAATCTAAAAAATTATCATCAAGTTTATGTAATTGTTGTCTAACATATTTCTTATTACATTCAGGTATATTTCTTAAAATATTTTCAGCTATTTCATCAAAATAAATCCAATGTTTTTTATCTTCAGCAGATTTTAAAGCAGAGATATCTTCATCTCTATAAATAAACCAATCTTTCAAAATATCATCATTAACTTCTCTTAAATTTTTCATAATAAAACCTCCAAAATGATTTTTAATTTTATAGAAGATTACTGCAAAATTTTACCAAATAAAATTGGGAAAATTTTGGGAAGAATTGCTTCCAAAAACATCCTAAAATTGCATAAATGTTCAGCAAACTAAATCTTCTATAAATGGCTAAATACCAACAAAAGCTTAAACTTTCATAAATCTTCAAAAGTGCCTTTGCCGGCGCTCATAACCCGGATACCAATGATTTGATACTAGACTCGGAAAATATAATAAAATGAAGCATTTGCTAGATTTTGGCAGGTGCTTTTTTCTTGCGTTTTCAAGTGAAAATGTCACACTTTGGTCACAATTATGGCGAGAGTTGACTGAGTTAGACAAGTTTTAACAATAAATTTGTTGGAATTATGCACAGGGAGTGGTATAATTGGGGAAATTGAGAGGAGAGATTTATATGGATATAACAATTGATGTAGATGATTATAAGTTGAATGTAAGAGCAGCAGGAGTAATGATTCATAATGGTAAAATTTTGGTTCATAGAAATGTTAATTCTGACCATTATGCCCTAATTGGAGGAAGAGTTGAAATAGGAGAAAGTTCAGCTAATACAATTAAAAGAGAAATTAAAGAAGAACTAGGAAAAGACATTGAAATAACAGGATATATATCAACAATTGAAAATTTTTTTGAGATGAAAGGTTCAAAATATCATGAGATAATGTTTGTACATAAGATAGAATTTACAAATGAAGAAGATAAAAAAATAGAATATATAATGAAAAATGTTGAAGGAAAAGATTATTTACAATATGAATGGATAGATTTAGATAAAATAGAAGAATATCCATTGTTACCAAAAGCAATAAAAGATGTCTTAAAAGAAAATAAATTTCCAATACATAAAATAAATAATGATTTAAAATAAAGGTGAATTTAATGAAAAATATAGAAAAATATTACAATAACACAGAATCAGAAAAGCCTAGAAAAAATGTGCAATACTTGATTGAAAAAGTAAAATATAATCCAGGTAAAGCAATTGAACTAGGTTGTGGTGCTGGAAACGATACAGTATATTTAATAAAAAATAATTGGAATGTACTTGCAATTGATAGAGAAAGTGTTGAAGAAAGAATTACTAAAAGATTAAATAATGAAGAGTTAGAAAAATTTAGATTTCAAAAACAAAATTTTGAAAGTCTTGAATTAGAAAAAAATAATTTAATCGTAGCTAATTATTGTCTCCCATTTTGCAATAAAAATAATTTTAAAGAATTATGGAATAAGATAAATAATAGTATTTTAAAAGATGGATATTTTGTTGGTAATTTCTTTGGAATTAATGACGAATGGAAAAGTACAAAAGAAGAAATGACTTTTCTAACAAAAGAGCAGGTAATAGAATTATTTAAAGATTTTGAGATTATAGAATTTAAAGAAGTTGAAAAAGATGGAGCTACTGGTTTAGGCAAAATGAAGCATTGGCATATATTCAATGTAATAGCAAAGAAAAAATAGAAGGGAGAATAAGATGAGTTTAAAACATAGTAATGAAATAACACTAAAAATTAAATGTGAATTAGATGAGTTCTATAATATAGTAGAGGAAAAAGGCTTCAAAATAATAGATAAATTCTCAATGGATGATACATATTTCGTACCTGAAGAAGTGGAGTTAGGCAAGGTTAATACAAGAGATATTCTATCTAAAGCAGTATTGGTAAGAGATATTATAGGAAAAATGTCAAATAGAAGAACAAAACTAATAACATTTAAAATTAAAAACTTTGATGAGTCTGGCAATATATTAAATCAAGAAGCTGTTAATTGTGATATTCTAGAAATAGAGGATGCTAAGAAATTATTAAAAGCAATAGGGTACAAAGAAATTATGAATATAAAAGAAGATGATGTAGTATACGAAAAAGATGGATTTCAATTAGCAATTAAAGATATAAAAAATGGAGATAATTTAATAGAAATAGAAACAGAAGAAAACAAGGAATTAGATACTGTAGAAAAATTAATTCAAAAAGTTAATAAAATAGGGATACCAGTTTATACAGATAATTATTTTGTGAAAAAAGCAGAAATAGAATTAGATAAGATAATAAGTAAAAGTACTAATAAAGAAAGAGAAAAATCATGTGGATGCATTATAATAAAGGACAATAAAGTACTATTAATCAAGCAAACAAAAGGACATTGGGGATTCCCAAAAGGACATGTGAAAAAAAATGAAACAGAGATTGAAACTGCAATTAGAGAAGTAAAAGAAGAAACAAATTTAGACGTAGAAATTGATGCTAATAAAAGATATACAATGGAATATGTAACAGATAAAGGAAAACTAAAACAAGTAGTATTATTTATTGCCAAATGTATAGGTGGAGAGATAAAAGCACAGGAATGTGAAGTGAATGATATAAAATGGTTAGATTTCGATGAGGCAATTGAAACAATTACATATGATAATACTAGAGAATTATTTAAAGAAATACTTAAGGAGAGAAAAATATGAAAGTATTAACAATAAAACAACCTTGGGCAACACTAATAATGCAAGGAGATAAAAGATTTGAATTTAGAAGTTGGCAAACTAAATATAGAGGAGATTTATTAATACATACAGGAAAAGGAATAGATAAAGAAGCAATGAAAAGATTAGCAAAATATATTCCAAAAGATATGCCAGGTGGAAAAATATTAGGAAAAGTAACATTAGTAGATTGCATAAAATGTGATGATGATTTCAAAGGAAAATGTTTAAAAGAGAATAAAGATGTTTATGCTATAAGCACATTTATTGAAAAATTTGCATGGCAGCTAGAAAATGCAGAAGTATTTGATGAACCGATAGAGGCAAAAGGAAAATTGAGTTTGTGGGAGTATGATATATGAAAAATAATTTTCTCACTTATTAAAGTAATCTAGAAGGCAAATTTGAAGTCTAAATTGAAAAATTCCTAAATTTTTTTAAAAATTCATCTATTTAAATGGACAAAAGAACTTAAATTATATAACATAATAATTAAGAAAAATCTGTTATAAATAAAAGCGTTTTGGTTTAAAACATATACAAAAATAGAAAAATATGTTAAAATTGTAATATATGTTTTAGGAGGAATATATGGTTAGAATAGTTGTTTTAAATGATAATAGAAAAAATAATCCACAATTAGAAAATGAACATGGACTTTCATTATATATTGAAGTTGATGGATATAAAATTTTGTTAGATGCAGGACAAACTGATATATTTAAGAAAAATGCTAAAAAATTAGGTGTAAATTTAGATGATTTAGATACAATCGTATTAAGTCATGGACATTATGACCATGGAAATGGTTTAAAACATATAGATAAAAAGATTCCTTTAATATGCTGTCCGGGATGCGATTGTTATAGAGTAAGTAAAAGAACAGGAAATTATGGAGGATTAAATCAAAAGATAGAAGAATTATCAGAAAAGTTTGATTTAATACAAACTACAGAACCATATAAAATAACAGAAAATATTTTCTTTTTAGGTCAAATAGAAAGAAAAACTGACTTTGAAACAAAGAGTTTTCCAATGAAAAAAGAAGATGGTACTGATGATGCAGCAATAGATGACACAGGGATTGCAATAAAGACTTCAAAAGGTTTAATTGTAATATCAGGTTGTGCACATAGTGGAATATGCAATACGGTTGAATTTGCAAAAAAAATAACAGGTGAAAGAAATATACTGGCAGTTATAGGAGGTTTTCACTTAAAGAATGTGGATGAAAGTACTTTAGAAACAATATCATATATGCAAAATAATAATGTACAAGGAGTTTATTTAGCACATTGTACATCAGATGAAGTTTGTCAGGAATTTGAGAAACGTATGCCATATAGAGCAACAACAATGAAAGTAGGAGAAGAATATTTATTAGACCAAAAACAAGTAGAAAGAGAGATTTAAATATGGTAGACTTAGAATTATATAGAATATTTACAATTGTTGCAAACGAGAAAAATATAACAAAGGCAAGTGAAAAATTAAATATTTCTCAGCCAGCTGTTACAAAACACATTAAAAATTTAGAAAATGCTCTTGAATTAAGATTATTTAATAGAACTAATCATGGAATAGAATTAACTTCTGATGGTCAAAAAATATATGAAGAAGCAAAAGAAGCGGTAGAAACGCTAAATAGTATTTTTGTTAAATATGGAAAAAACAGAAATATAAATTTAGGAGTACATGTAAGTATGTACAAAATGTTTAGTAAAATATTAACTAAATTTTCTAATATTAATGAGAATATTACAATTAATATATCTGATACAGATTTAATAAATATGTTAGCTCCAGATTTATCTGATATGATAGCTAAACTAGAAAATGAAGAACTTGATATTATTATTTCAAAAAAAACAGATAACTATAATCATAATAAAATAGAATTTATAAAGGTTGGAGAAATTCAAGATATTTTAGTAGTTAATAATGATTCAAAATTATTAGGCAAGCAAATTGGAATTGAAGATATCATAGGTATGCAAATATGTTTGCCTAGAAAAGGGTCTGCAACAACCAATAATTTTCTCAAAGCACTAGAAATTGAAGAAGACAAATTAGTAAATGCAAAATATATTACATATAATGCCATGTTGGATATTATTGAGGATGATAATGAAATTATAGGACTTATAAGTAAGGAATATATAGAAAAAGAATTGAATAATAAAGAAATATCAGAGTTGACAACAGAATTTAAAATTCCACCGATAGAATATGGTATATATATAAATAAAAAAAATAAGTTTAAAGAATTAAATCAATTAGTAAAATTTATAAGAGAAAACAAATAAGAAAATAGAGTTATAACCTTTGGTTATAATTCTATAATTTTTTTGTATTTCACATAATATACGAATCGGTTTATAATATAATTAAGATAAATCGAGGAGGTAAAAAAATGAAAAAACATAATTCTATAAAATTTAGTAGATGTGTACCACTTCCTATCGGATATAAATTAGCAGTATGCCCAATATGTGGAGGTATACATTTAACAGGAACATTATTAAATGAAAGTGCAGATGAGCAAGATCCAGATATAATGTGTAAAGATTGCGGTAATATAATTAGTGAAGCCATAGTTTAGAAAGCGAGGAAATAATATGAATGAAGAACTAAGAAGAAGAATAAAAAATTTTGCCGAAGCAAATTACCCAAGAGTTGGAGAGCATATATCATTAATAGAGTGTTTAAAAACAATTACAAAAGACCCTAGCTTTAATTTAGAAGGTAAATCAATAAGTGTATTAATTAATAATAGAGAATTTGAACTTATTGATGTATATTGTCCTGATTTAAAAGAACCAAATTCATTTTTATGGGACGAATCAGCAAAGATATATTTAAAAAATGGAAAGTATGTTATTGAATATATTTTTGATGACACATCCGATGAAATAAGTAGTGCAATCATTTATGAAGAAAATGAAAATGGTTATATTGAAATAAAAGGCAAAAATTATAGGATGATTAGTATTTTAGATAAAGAGAAAGCTAGAGATATAGATGAAGTCTCACCAGACGATTACCATAATTTGACCACTTTTTTGACCACAACCGAAACGAAAAACAATGGAAATAAAGAGAAATAATAAAAAGAGTGTTGTTCTGAAACCTTACAGAATAGCACTTTTTAATATTCTATGGAAATAACGGGATTTGACCGCTAGTTCTCATAACCCAAAACAAGTAAATAAAAATTAAATTATAGAATATAGATAGGAGTAAGACTACAAGAAAATAAGTAGTCTTATTTTTGTACTTTACCCCAGTAAAATACCCCTACCACGATGAAAAGTAATAGAATTAATGGTAAACTATGGAATAATTTGTTGATTTATGATAAAATATTGCTAAAAATAAGTAACCTATATTAGGTGGCTTGGAGGTACAATATGTTTAAGTCAGATAATGAACTTTTATCATCTTTGCTAGATAAAGTAGAAAACCATGATATACAACTTCCAGATTTTCAAAGAGGATGGGTATGGGAAGATAATAGAATAAAAGCATTACTAGCAAGTTTAACTTTGAAATATCCAGTAGGAGCAATTATGCTTTTAGAGTCTGGCGGAGATTTTCATTTCAAATGTAAAAATATAGAAGGCAGTGGAGATGAATATAAAAATCCAGAAAGTATGATATTAGATGGACAACAACGAATGACATCAACATTTCAAGCTATGAGGTCAAAAAATGCAGTTAGTACTTGGTCAGATCAAAAGAAAGCAATAAAAAGGTTTTATTATCTTGATATAGAAAAAGCATTAAATACTACCACGGATAGAATTGATGCGATAATTTCTGTAGATGAGAATAAACAAATAAGAGGCAATATAGGAAGAGATGTTTTATTAGATTTATCAACGGAAGAATTAGAATTTAAAAATAAAATGATTCCATTTAATAAGATGACACAAGCTAATGAAATTAATGAATGGAGAAATAAATATCAGGATTATTATAACTTTGAACCAAACATTATTAAAGAATATCAACAGATAGATACTAATATAATACAACCTATATTAAATTATAGGATACCTATTATTAAGGTATTAAAAGAAGCACCAAAAGAGGCTGTATGTCAAGTGTTTGAAAATGTGAACCAAGGTGGAGTTCCATTAACTGTATTTGAATTATTAACAGCAACTTTTGCAGCAGATAATTTTGACTTAAAAGAACATTGGAATAAAGTTAAAGAAATTTTTGAACAATATGAAACATTGAAAAAATTTGATAATACGTCCTTTTTAATTGCTATGACACTTTTAATAGCAATGCGTAAAAATTCAACTGTTAGTTGTAAAAGAAAAGATGTATTAAATTTAGATTATAAAGATTATGAAAAAAATGAAGAAGATTTAGTAAACGGATTTAAAAAGGCTTATAAATTATTAGTTGAAATGAATATATATTCTGTATATGATATTCCATATTCAACTCAACTTATTCCACTAGCAGTAATTTGTACTTTATTAGATAAAGAATTTGAAAATTCATCCATAAAAGAAAAAATAAAACAATGGTTTTGGTGTGGAGTATTTGGGGAACTATATGGTGGTGCAAATGAAACTAGATATGCTTTAGATGTAAAACAAGTATATGATTGGATTAAAGGCAAAGAAGAGTTGCCTAAAACAATAAATGATTGCAATTTTAATACAATGAGATTATTAGGCTTACAAACTAAAAATAGTGCAGCATATAAAGGAATAATGGCTTTAATATTAAACAATAGATCATGTGACTGGATAAATGGAATGGAAATGGGAGTCCAAACATATTTAGACGAGAGAAGTGATATTCATCACATCTTTCCACAAGATTATTGTATTAAGATGAACTATGATAAAAAGAAATGGAATTCTATAATAAATAAAACGCCACTTTTCTTTTCAACTAATAGATATATTGGAGGAACATCACCAAGTGATTATATGAATAAAATTATTAGAAATAAAAATATTTCTAAAGAACAATTAAAATCTCATATTTCTTCACATATGATAAATGCAGATTTATTAGAAAATAATAAGTTTGAAGAATTTATTATAGACAGAGCAATAAAAATTTTGGATGGAATTGAAAGATGTACTGGAAAGAAAATTACGGACAGAAATTCAGAAGATGTAGTTAATTATTTTGGTACTTCTCTTAAAAAAAAGGAGGAGAATAATGATTAAAAAATTAAAAGATTCTATTAATGAAAATTTGAAAAAAGAAGAATGGAGAGATATATTTTTATTAAGATTACAAGGAAAAACATTAGCAGATATAGCTTCCGAAAAAGAAATATCAAGACAAAGAGTAAAACAAGTGATAGATCTTGCATTTAGTAAAATATCAGAAGTAGAAGAAGATAAATATAAAGATTTATTTGAAAATTATATGTGGACAGAATCATTGTTTTGTGAATTTTTTAATGAAGAATCTATAGTATTTCGTTATTTAAATTTAAAATATAAAATGGGATATAATGATTTAATAGGTCTATATAATGAAACAATATCTGAAAGTCAAAGAAATATATTAGATGAATATCTAGAATGTAAAGAAAAGCAAATTAGTAATGACAATTGGAATAATGAGTTTAAAGCTTTTTTATTAAAGCATTCTTTGACAGCTAAAAAAGTGGCTGATATAACAGGGTTATCAAAACCAACAATAGATAGTTATATGCAAGGAAAAAGAAAACCTACAGATGCAAATAAACAAATATTAAAAGAAAAAATTGGATTCGATGTATTGAGATCAATGTATAATTTCAATGAAGTGGAATATGAATTTTGTACTAATTGTGGGAAAAAAGTTATTAAGAATTGGAAATTTTGTAAATTTTGTGGTTCTGAGTTAAAGTCTGATATAATATGATATTCAATAATTAATAGCCTAGATTCCATCATCTAGGCTATCATCATATAAACACTCGATTTTTTCCATATTTTCACGTTTCCTATCTGGAATAGCATGGCAATATTTATTCAAAGTGGTACTTATATCAGCATGTCCTAGAATTTTACTAAGTACGGGAATTTCCATACCTTGTTCAATTGCTCTAGTTGCAAATGTATGTCTTAAAGTATGGAATGTAACTTGAACTTTATCAGCATGAGATTTTGCTTTAGATTTTATATTCTTTTTAATTTTATTTCTAATTGGTTTTTCTTTTTTATCTCGTAAACCGGCATCTATTAACATTAAAGAATATTCTTTCCCAAAAGTTTTCTGATCATAAGGTTCTCCAATTTGATTACAAAATAGAAAATCTTTATTTATATAGGATTTACCAACTAATTGGATTTCAATTTTTTGCTTTTTCTTGTGAGTTTTTAATTCTTTAACAATATGTAAGAGAAGAAATTATAGCAGATATAAAAAGAAAAAGAGCTATTTTAAAAGAAGAGATAGATTATATTTATAAAAAAATAACCAATAGTCAATTAGAAGGAATGTCAAATGCACAAAAACTATATGTTCTAGATCAAACAAGAGTTATTGAAAATAAACAAGATAATTTTTATGTAAACAAACCATTTAATGTATTTTATAGAGCAGTTCCTAATTTAGATGAAAGAGTTGAATATAAAACAAGTAAAGATTTGATTGATGTGGTTAAAAGAGATAGCACAGAAATAAAGGAATTATATGAAATTAAGGATATGAACGATTTAATTCGATTTGAATTATTAAAATTTGTAAGCAGTGATATAGAGTTTAAAGAATGCGAAAATTGTCATCAATATTTTATACCAGTAAATAGAAAAGATGAAATATATTGTAATCGACCAATAAAAGGAACAGAAAAAACTTGTAAAGATGTTGGAGCAATGAATAGACATAAAGAAAAAGCAGGAGATATACCAGGAGAAAAAGAATATTGGAGAGTATATAAAAGGTATAAATATAAAGCTGATAGGAAAATAATTTCAAAAAGTGAGTTTAATCAATGGAATTATATGGCTTTAGAGTTAAAACAAGAATGTGCTGAAGGTGAAATTACAGTAGATGATATGTTAAAAAGGATAGAAGTATTTGAAAATAGAAAAAAAGTTGGTAAAAAATAGAAAAATTAAAAAATGAAAATTGAATTTGCCAGACGTCTGGCAAATTTGTGAAAAATATGATAAAATACGCATAGATATTAAAAAATAGAGATTAGAATTGAGAAAATGAGGTGTAGAAATAAATGCATAAAAGAGAGTTAAATATAATTGTTAACAAGGAAGATAATGCAATAAAAAGGGGAGATTTTTTTGAAGAAATAGTTTCAAACATATTTAAAACTCAAAGATATACTATAAAAGAAAGAGTTAATTTTACTGGAATGGAGATAGACTTAATAGCACAACATATAGATAGAAAAAATGAAATTGTGTACATAGAATGTAAAGCTAGACAAAGTTTAGAAGCAAAAGATATAAAAAGTTTTGCATTTAATACAAAATTTAAAGATGCACAGTATGGATATTTTTTATCTACTACAGATTATGCACATCAAGTTGCAGGACTAATAGAGGAAATGAATCAAAAGAAAGAATATAATAATTTATATTTTTGGGGACCTACAAAAATAATTGAATTATTAGAAGATGCAAAAATAATTAAAGAAGTTGATATAAGTAAATATAAAGATTTTAGATTTGTTAAAGAGATACTAGTATACTCTTATTTTGGAATATATAGAGTTTTTATTATGCAAGAAAATACATTGAATAATCAATTTACAGTAATGGATGCTAAGACAAATAAGATTGTAGAAGATGAAGAAAAAATCGAATTAATTTATAATCATATTGAAGAAATAAAGGATTTAGAATATGTAAATATTGAAAATGAAAAGATTCCATATGACTTATTATCTGAGCAACAACCAGTAGAGAAAGTGGCAGAACTAAAACAAAGTGATAATTGGTTTGATTATTTACCAACAGCAGGAAAACATTTTGTAGGAAGAAAAGATTTAATAGAAGATTTCTTTGGCTTTTTAAATAGTGTAAGAAATAATGAAACTGACAAAAGGGTATTTTATATAGATGGAAAATCAGGATGGGGAAAAAGTTCATTTATTTCTGCAATCAGAGATAAAAGTAAAAATAGATATAACAAAAAGAAATTTTTTATTTTTGCAGTAGATACAAGAAGTGCTTCAACTAATAACTTTATAGGACTTTCATTGAAGAAAATGATAGAAAAATCAATAGCTGAAAATTTTATAAATAAGGAATCACAAAGCACGCAAGTTGAAATTGGATCTAACTATGATATATTAAATTCTAGTTATATTGAAGAATTAATTAAATATTTAAAAGATAATAATAAATATTTAATTCTGATATTTGACCAGTTTGAAGATATTTTTAAAAAGGAAGATATTTTTAAAGTATTTTATAAATTTTTAACTGATATTAATAATTTATGTGGAAATATATTATTAGGGTTTTCCTGGAAAACAGAAATTAATGTTCCAATAGATAATGAGGCATATTATTTATGGCAAACAATGAAAGAATATACTTTTTCAATTAGTATGAGAGAATTTGATGCAAGTGAAGTAAATGGAGTTATAAATCAACTACAAAATTCTATAGGGAAAAATTTAGATCCAAATATCAGGAGAAGGATAGTAGAAGGCTCACAAGGATTTCCATGGTTAACAAAAAAGTTATGCATACATATGTATAATCAAATTAAAAGTGGAAAAACTTTTGAAAATTTATTAGAGCAAGAACTTAATATTAAGGCTTTATTTGAAAAAGAATTAGAAGATTTAAACTCAAATGAAATAAAAGCGTTAAAATACATTGCTAAAAGAGCTTTTGATGGGAATATGTTTGATGCTACAGAAATAGATGATGTAATTGACAATCAATTACTAATGGCTCTAATTAATAAGAGATTAGTTATACAATCTGGTACAAAATATAATATATATTGGGATATATTCAGAGATTACCTTGTTACAGACGATATACCTTTAATAGGAGAAAGTTATCTGTTAAGACAACATCCAGTGACGTGTCTAAATATGTTTTTATTATTTAAAGGAGAAATAAAACAAACTCCATATCAATTATCTAAGAAGATTGGAAATCTATCAGAAAAGAGTACAGACAATGTAATGCGTGAATTGATTAATTTAGGGTTAGTAGTAAAAGAAGGTAATTACTACAAAGTTGTCTGTGGAAATAATGAGATTACAAAGGATTACTTTGTGAAATTTATGAGGGAGAAATTTCAAAGATATACTCCATATTTGAAATTGCAGAGACTAAATCAAGAAAATATAACAATTGGACAGATTGAAAAAATATTTAAAGATACATTTAAAGGTAATAATTTCAAAAATAGAACATGGGGAACTTATATAAGGATTTTCTTGAATTGGATAAGATATGTTGATGATAAAGATATTGCAATTTATCAATTAACAGGAGATGCAAAAGGAAGAATTTTACCAAATAAAAAAGTAAAAGATCAATTAAGTAGCTTCACACCACAGAAAAAATTAGAAGATGATATAAAAACTTTTTATGATATTGTGGAAAATGTAGAAGTATATAATAAGAATAAAAATACTAAATCGTTGTATGATTTAAGTGCTATAGGATTATTATATTACTGGGGAGACACAATAGGTTTAACAAAAATGGGAAGAGAATATGCTAGACGAGTTGATGATATAGATTTTAAAAAGAAATTTTGTGAATTAGCAAAAAGACCATATAAAATAAATAAAGCAGTTGAAATAATTAAAGATAAGAATATAAAAAATATCACAGAATTTAAGGCCGAATCTAAAGAATTAGTTGAAAATATTAACTCAAAAGAATATAAAAAAGCATCTTACGGAAAAATATATAATTGGGCTAAATTTATAATAGAAAATAGTTAATATTATACCCCTAAAAATACCCCTACCGACCTAAAAAATAATAGAAATATTAGTAAATAATAAAAAGAGTGTTATGCTGTAACCATACAGAATAGCACTCTTTAAAATATAATAGAAAAAACGAAAAATGCATTCCATTTCTCATAACCCCAAGGTCGTAAGTTCGAGTCTTACCCCCGCAGCCAAACTTGAATCACTAGAACTATAACGGTTTTAGTGATTTTTTGTTGCTTTAAAATGGTCTACAATAATGCTGTTTTTAAGCACTATTATGTAAAATTGGGTAAAAATTGGGTAAAATAAATGCCTCAAACTACTTAAATTCTAATAAAAAAACATTAAAAATTTATACTTTTTATATATAATAAAAGGCAATGGGAAATCTAAAAATATTTAGTTGCCTTTTACTTTTTATCGTGAAAATTTGTAATTTGTGAAAATTAGAAAAAAGTTCAAATTAAGACCTTGTTGGTAATAATAAGTTTTCTAGTGCATATCCAGCTTTTCTGTTATGAGAAAGTAGTGGGTGCACATAAAAATTAAGTGTAGTACTTATTTGTGCATGACCAAGTCTCGCAGAAATTATTGCTATATCAATATTTTGTGCAACTAGTAAACTTGCATTTGTATGTCTTAATCCGTGAAAATTAATTACAGGTAATCCTATTTGACCAACATATTTTACAAACCATTTGCTAATTGTAGAAGGATGCATCGGTTTGCCATTTGATTGTACAAATAACCTATCAGAATTAGTCCATAATTCGCCGTAAATCGATTTTTGCTCTTCATACCATAATTTATATTCCCCAAGTAAAGAAATGATAAATTCGGGTATTGCAATTTCTCTAATGGAACTTTCTGTTTTTGGAACTTTTGTAAAAACTCCCATATCTGATAGATACTGACTAGAACGATTAATACTAATAATTCCATTTTTAAAATCAACATCTTGCCATTCTAATCCCATTAATTCACCTAAGCGAACTCCTGTGAAAACTGTTAGAATGATTGCAACTTTATATTTAGTATCTTCTATAGAAAGTTGTTCTAAATTTTCTAATAATATTTTAGTTTGCTCATCATCATAAGATTTTCTTTTTGGTTTTCTCGCTTTAGGCGGTTGAACACGTTCAGCAGGATTTGATACTATTAATTGCCAATAAACTGCTTTATGAAGCATTGCTCTTAATAATCTGTGATGTTCTAAAATTGTTTTACCAGATAAGGGCTTTTTAGTTTTTGAACCATTGTTACCTTTTTTTCTAACTAGCTGAGTATCTTTTTCAAGTAAATCATAAAATTTCATAATGTCAGTTGGTCTAATTTTATTAATGTAGAAATGTCCGAAATATGGTAAAAGTCTTGTTTCTAACATTCTGCAATATCTTTTATATGTAGAAGGAGCAAGTTCATTTGAACCATAATCTCTTTTCCATATTTCTGTAAATTCAGAAAATCTAAGAGATTTACCATCAACAACTAAACCATTTTGTACTTCAGTAACAAATTTTGCTAGTTCAACTTCTGCATCTTTTTTAGTTCCATGTACTGTCTTTCTGTGTATCATAGGATTTCCATTTAAGTCAAAACCTTCAGATACTGTTAGCCTGTAACTATTTTTTCCTCTTTTTTCTATACTCCCAGCCATTACTTATTTCACCTCCTTTCAAGTATGCCTATGGGTGGGAGGAGTATATATTTTATGGTATTATATATTATTTTTAGAAAAATTACCAGCCTTTTTTGGCTATTTTATGCCTGTTTCAAAGATTACACTAAAATTCACAAAAAGATATATAAGAAACATAAAAATACTAGATGAAATGTAATATAAATTAAGTATATCAAAAAATATCGAATATTATCGTAAAAAAGTAAATATAAATTATTGTAATTTTATGGAAAAGATTAAAATAATATGCTATAATTTCTGTAATACAAAAGAGAAAGTAGAAAATTACCTACTTTCTCTTTTTATATCTTTAAATATTTTGGATAATAAAAGGAGTAAAAATGAAAGAAAAAAATAAGAATGAAAACGATAGCATAGACAATATTGAAACAGAAGTTAATGATTCTACAATATTTGTCAATAATCCAATAAATGATGAGAATCAGGATGTTTTAGGAATAAAAACATATGCAAATAGAATTAATCAAGCAATTGATGATGGAGCAAATATAATAGGAGTTATTGGAGATTACGGTACTGGAAAATCAAGCTTAATTGAATTAATAAAAAAGAAACATAACAATTCGATAAATATTAATATGTGGGGAAATGAAAAGCAAGAAAAAAATGAAACAACAATACGTTCATTAACTAAGAACTTTTTATTTCAAATGAGTATGGGAAAAGATGAAACTTTTGCAAAATATATTAATAAAAAATTAAGCAAAAGTTATGGAATGTTATCTATTATATTATCAGATAAAAAAATTATAAAAAACTTGATTTTTCCAGGAGTTCTTTTTTTAATATATTTATTATTAAATAGCATGCCAAGCAATATATATGAAAACTCAATGTATTTAAATTTACATCCCATAATTGACTTTACTAATCATGAAGGATGGAAGAATTTTATAATGATTGCATATACAATAATAATAAATTTAAAAATTCCAGTATTGGGACTGACAACTTTAACTTTAGTGAAAATATTATTAGACAAATCAATATTATTTTCATTATGGGATTCACAAGGAAAGAGAGAACCAAATGAAAATGATCTTTATGATATTTATATAGAAATAGCTAATAAAATAACAGAAGATCTTAGTGAAGAGGAAAAGAGAATAATAATTGTCGATGATTTAGACAGAGCAAATAATAAAAAAGATGTAAAAGATTTTATAAAAGAAATATATAAATTTAATAGCGTTTTAAAAGATGAAGTAAAGAAAAAAATTGTATTTATATTTGAAGTGAAATCAGAGGAATCACTAGAAAATTTGGAAATTGAAAAGAATTTGAATTATTCAGGAGGAAAATCTGAACCATATAAAAATGAATTATATAAAAAGGTATTTTATTTTAAAGTTAATTTAAATACCATACATTATAATGATTATGAACCAATTCTGTTGGAACTGCTAATTCAAAAACAAAATGAAGGAAAGAGAATATTAGGTAAATTAATTAAGAATAAATTACCAGAAGAATTTTCATATATAATAAAAGGTGAAAATTTAACAATAAGAGATATTAAAGAGAGGCTAAATAGGAGTTTTGAAATTTATGAAAATTTAATACAAAAGAGTAACGAAAGTTCTGATACAATTCAATATCAAAAATGTGCATTAGTTGCTTATTTAGAAAGTAAATATCCAATAGAAATGTTAGAATTTATCAAAGAAGAACAAAAATTTAATGAAATATTAGAAAAAGCATATAAGTACAAACAAGAAAATGTTGCTCTTAAAGAAAGAAAATCTAATATTAAATCATTAATTGGGACATTTAATGGTAATAATGAATTTTCTTTTGAAATTGCCGAAATGATAGCAAATGATTTAATAGATGAAGACTTTAGATTATACTTTTACAATTATCCAAATGGTCAAAGAATAAAAACAAGTGACGAAATATATGTTGAAAACATAATTCTATATCCAAGAAAGATTAAAGAAATTGATAACGAAAAAATAAAAAAGGCCATAGAAAAAGATAAAAATATTGTTTATAAATGCTTAGAAAGAAGGATGAATCTAAAATTACCTTTTGATAAAAATATTTTCGAAAGTGAAATTTTGTATAAAATTGCTTTGAGAAGTTTTTATACTAAAGTATTAGAAACTTTGAGAGAAGAAGTTAAATGGAAGATGCAAAACATTGAAGATTCCAGTGAAGTAATTAGAAAAATTAATAATTATAAAGTAGATTCAGAAAAAATATTAAAAGAATATGCTTTAATTCTAAGAGAAGACTTTAGACAGTCAACAAAAGAAGAGATAATTAACGCAAGAAAGAAAATAATAGAAGTTACACAAAATAAATATATTTTATGCTTTAGAGATATATTTATAAATCAAAATATTCCTTTAATTACTGAAGAAGAATTAAAAATGATTGATAGTATATATAACAAGTTACAATTAATTAATGAAAAAGTGATTGATTCAAAGAATATTGAATATATAGTAAAAACTCTTAATGAAGAAAAACTATCAGAAAATAATTTTAATAGAGCATTAGAAATCTATAAAGGAATAAGTAATAATCTAAAATTAAAAACTATAGCAAGTAATATTCTGGAATTTTTAAAGAAAAATAATAGAAAAGATGATTTATTATTTGATGCAATTTCAGAAGCTTTTAGAAATGATAGAGAATCAGTAGAAGAGACTCAAATTGTAAATTATTTGAACAACTTGAATAAAGATGAAATATCAGATGAATATTTGAAGAATATTGAGTTAATGCAATTAAAAGAACAATTATCAAATGATATACTTAATCTGTTAAAAAATCATGAATATTATGAAACATTGTGGATTAATTTAATAAAACAAAATAGATGTAATGAGCTTGAATTAGTAAATGATATTGAAGGAAAATTGAAATTAGTAAAAAATATCTATTCTATAATTGAAAATGACATAGTTAGGTTAAGGAAAGAAATAATTATACAAGAATTATATACTCAATATAAAAGTTTATTTTTAAAACCTTATCCTATTATATCAAAGGAAGAGATAGAGATTTTAGAAAATATCCAAGAAATGAAAGAATTAATTGATTTTAGCAACGTGTCAGAAAATGAAATAGAATATATTGTTAATAAAATTAATAGCACAAGTTATAATTCTAAAGAATTAATAGATATTTTAGAAATGGTTGATTCAAATGTTACCAATAGTATTAAAGATAAGGATTTAATAAATTCATTTTTGGATAAATTACGAATAAATCCAAATAATATTATAGAACTAAGTGATGAAGATAGAACAGAAATATATAGAATTTTAAGAAAACCATTGATACTTTCAAATTATGATAATGCAATAAAATTTTCTCGAAAAATAGGATATATTATTAAGGAAATAGATGTATTATTATATGATTTTATAACTGGTAATTATGAAGCATACATATCTGACTATATCGAACTTATAAATGAGTTGGACATTCCAACAGAACAGACTATAAAAAATATTATAGCATTGATGTCAAATAATAAAGAATTTGAATTAAGCAATGAAATATTAAAAGAATTGTTGAGCAAAGAAAAATATAAGGAATATATTATAGGAAAAACGATTAAAGATGATAGGTTAATTTTAGAATTAGACAAAATAGAACTAGAAAATTACATAGAAGTATATAATAATACCAAATTTGCTTATGATATTATGCTAAAAAGTACGGAATTTAAAAAACAAGTAATAGATAATAATTTATTTGATAAAATAAATAAAGAAAAACTAGAAGATTTTTACGATTATACATATTCAATAGACTTTGTAAGATATTTATTCGATACATTATCAAAAGATAAAGTCTTAGAATATGTAAAAAACAATTTAAAATGTCAAAAATCTGAAAGTTATAAATTAAGAAGCTTGATCTGTGAAGATACATATATTTGGATTGTAGAAAGTAAAGAAATGTATGAAATAGTTAAAAATATTCTTCCAGATTCTTCAGATAAGAGTCAATTAACTAGGATAAGAAATAAATATTTTAATAGTAAAAAACAAAATCAGGGCTAAAACAGTTTTATAAAAACTATGCAAACGATTAACTTTTCAATCATTTAAGATATGTAAAAACGACAAGTGTTCTTGTCGTTTTTACATTGAATGATAGATATCAAGAATTTTTATTTTCTTTCATCCATTCAAGCAATTCATCTTCAGAAATTTCATTATTATTAAATGCTTTGATTTTTAATTTAGCAAGTTGTTTCCAATTTTCAAAAGCCAATTTAACTTGTTTATCATCAGATCTTTTAGATTGCATTAATCTTCTTTGATAATTATTTCTATAAAATTTTATTCCTTCTACAGAATTTCTTTTTTTAGAATATGAATTAGTTGCACCAATAATTTTACAAGTAGTTTCATTTTGATAATAAGTAATGTCACAATATTTTTCTGTATTCTTAATAGGAATGAAGTATTTACCACAATTTTTACAAACTTTAATTTTTACATTTTCATTAGATGCAATTTCTGCTAAAGATACATATAAAATATTAGACAAGTATGATGTATGAAAAACGGCACTATCATTTATATTTATTATTTCACTTTCTAAATGTTCTCTTACTATTTTAGGTGTTATAGACTGTGATGCTATATTTAAAGTATCGTGTGCAAATAGTTGAAAATAAAATACTTCTATATTTGTAGAATACTTAAATACATTATTTGATATTGTATATGTAAGATATTTTTCAAATGAAGAATAATTTTTATCCTCCAAATTGTTATTTAGATTATACATATAATCAATACATCTTCTTATTAAATATTGTAATTCTTTTAATTTATGTTTAATATCTATAAAAATTGGTTCATAAGTCTTTAAAAAGTCATCTTCTGATTTAAATAATCGTACTTTAGGAATGTTCTTATAAAACTCTTCTAATATTGAAAATCCATAAAAACAAAAGAAAGTATCATAAGCAGTTTCAAAAGATGAAAAATTTGCATTAAGAAACTTAATTAGTAATGTACCATAGCTTTCTTCAAAAGGAGCATTAAAATTAGCTGAAGTAAAGTAAATTTCGTTAGTAGCTTTATTTGTTTTAAGAATAATGTCAGAAAATTTATTATTAGGATTATGATTAAAAGCGGTTTTATACAAAATTATAGAAGTTGTATAAAACTCTTTTCTTTTTTCTCTATTAAACCATATATTAAAACTGTTCTTAACTGGAATGTTATTTTCTCTTAACACTAAAGTTTCCTCCCATAAATATAAATTGCAATATAATAACTAAAATGAAATTGCTAACAAATTAACTAAATTATACAAAAAAATGACACAAAATGCAATAAGTTTAATAAAAAATAATCCTTAAAACTATTGAAAACACTAAGAAAATAAAATTAACCCCCAAAACATAAAAAAATTTCTGAAAAGGGGCTTATTTTTAAGGTGATTTGTGGGCTATTAAATAGAAGGGAAGGAAAGATAAAAATCTCTTCTAGAAAAATATGAAGGAGGGAAAGGCTATGGAATTACAAAAAGTTCAAAGAACAACGCTAACAATGAAAGAAGCAGCAGAGTATTTAGGAATATCTTATTGGTTAGTCAATCAATTAGTAAGAAGAAAGCAAATACCATGCTCAAAAGTTGGTGGAAAATATTTATTTAGAGTACAAGCACTAGATGAATATTTAGAAAAAATGGAACAACAATCTATTAGCTAGATTGTAAGGAAAGTGAGGAAAGGAGGATATGTATAATTTACAATGGTTAAAAATTGAAATTAAAATATTTTCAAACAGAAAAATTCAAATATTACTAAAGGAACAAGATGGAGATACATATTTTAGAGTATGGATTCAATTATTGACTATTGCTGCAGAATGTAATTGCAACGGTAAACTAGTAATAGGAGAAAATAAACCAATGACAATAGAAAATTTTTCAAAGATTATGGGAAAGTCTAAGAAAAAGATTGAGAAAATTATTAAAAAATTTCAAGAATTAAATATGATAATTGTAGAAGAAGGAGCATACAAAATCAAGAATTGGGATGAATACCAAAGTATTGAATCATCCGAAAAATATAAAGAACAAAATAGAATAAGACAACAAAAATATCGTGAAAAATTGAAAAGTGAAAAAGAAAAAAGTAACGTTACAATAACGGATAATAACGCACAAGAAGATAATACATTAGAAAAAATTATAGAAAATAACAGAAAGGAGAATGAGAATATAAATGGATTTAGAGAATACAAAATGTAATAATTATCAAAAGAATTTCCACAATAAATGCAAATTTTGTGGAAAAGATTTAAAACCAATAGGATTAGATTATTTATATACTAATATATCTCCAGATTTCATTGAATATGAAAGATGTATTTGTAAGAAATCGAATAAATATTGGAACAGAATTGATTTAAAAGTCCAAGAACAGAAAAAGAAAGAACATTATAGAGAAATTATCAATCAGTTTTATTCACAAAATTACATTAGTAAAAGACTAAAGGATTATAATTTTAAGAATTTTAAAGTAACAGATTCTAATAAAAATGAAGTTGAAATTGCAAAAGATTATACTAAAAAATGTATCGAAAACAAGCAAGAAAATGGACTTATTATTACTGGAAATACAGGCGTAGGAAAAACACATTTAGCAGCATCAATTTCAAATGAATTAATTAAAGAAGATAAACTAGTGTTGATGGGGAGGTTATCATCATTGTTAGATATGATCAAAGAAACTTTTAAAGATAATTCAAAGTCAGAAAATGAATTAATAGAATTATTTTCAAATACAGATATGGTTGTAATAGATGATTTAGGAACAGAAAAAATAAGCCAGTGGGCTCTAGATAAATTATATACAATTATAGAAAATAGAAATGAAAATAAACTACCAATTATAATAACAACTAGATTTAATAAGGAAAGTTTATTACATAGATTTTATCAAAGTAATGATAAAGAATTATCCAATGCTATTATTCAAAAATTATATAGAATGTGTTATGGAATTGAACTAAAAGGAGATGATAAAAATCAAAAAGAAAAAGCTAGCATAAGCGACTAAGCTAAATGCTAACTTAATTCAAAAACTAAATTTATTATAGTATATTTAAAGACAAAAGTAAAGAAAAAAGTACAAATTTCTAAACTCAAAATTTGTACTTTTTTTAAAAATATCTTGATAAAAATTAATAAGTTTTTTATTAGAATTATCCCTCGGAGAGCCAGAAAAGGTATTAGGGCATTTTGCCCTAAACAGCAAAAAGGGTGTCAAAACACCACGCTGGCGAATATTAGGTACTAAAAAATACTACCTAAATTCGAGCAAAATAAATTTTGCTAATTATTAATGCTTCGTAGACTAGCATTAATAAATTTTTATAGTAAGGAAGTGATAAAAAATGAGGAGAGATTCAGAGCAAGCATTTGATAGTATTTTTCTATCATACAATAAAATTTTAAAGAGGTTTAAATTGATAGGAGTTACTACTAAATGTGGAAAAGAAGTAACACATGAAGATTTAAGAAAGGCTGTAGATGTTATGTTAAAAAAACATCCAACTTGCAGATGGAGAAGTGAAAAAATAAGAAGTAGAAAATATTTTATTTTAGTAGAAGGGTATTACTGGATAAAATTTGTGTATTTCGAAAAAGAAAAATCTTTAATAGATGCTGATGTAGAATTTTTTGAAACCAGAATTAAAGTGTATGAACATTTTTTAAAAGTAGGACACAATGAAAATTGGTGTAATGAAGATATGGACATAAAACAATTAGAAAGATACTTTAATAGAGCAGAATCTAGTATAAGAAAAGCAATTAAAAAAATGTGTGATAATGGTTTTAGTAATTATAAATATTTAGATAATAATAAAGTTATTATTTCAAGAAAAGGAGTTGAATGGATTTGTAAAAATGTTTTTAAGCAAAAGTATTTAGAGTTATTGGAGAAATATAAAATGGAGTTAACGGAGTTATATATTAAAGCAGGTTATCCATATGATCATTTTTTTCATAGAAATTAATTGTAAATATTTAGAAGTATTTATTGAGAAATTTGTCATTTTATGATATAAAATATACTAGAGTTATTATAAAATTTAGGAGTGAATAAAATGGCAAATAAATTAGAGTTAACATGGGTGGGTAAAGAAAAGAAAATAGATATTGAGCCAAGAATATTAATAGAAGATAAAAACAAATCGTATGGTGATGAACAAAATGAAAATATGCTAATACATGGCGATAATTTATTAGCACTAAAATCATTAGAATCAAAGTTTGTTAATCGTATAAAATGTATTTATATAGATCCTCCTTATAATGCGGATGCATATGGAGTACCATTTGATGATAATATAGAGCATTCTTTTTATTTAAATTTGATGAAATTAAGAATAGAAATATTGTATAAACTTTTAGCACAAAATGGTATTTTTTGTATGCAATGTGATTATAACGAGATGGCATATTTAAAAGTATTATGTGATGAGGTCTTTGGAAGAAATAATTATGTTACAATGATTACTGTGAAAACATCTTCTGAGAGTGGGGTTAAAGTAAATGCAAATAAACCAGCAAAAGTTTCAGAATATATATTAATGTATGCTAAAGATAAAGAAAAATTAGTGTATAAAACAATAAGAGTAAAAACTGGATATGATAAAAATTATAATAAATATATTGAGAATCCAGAAGATGATAGCTGTAAATGGAAATTTAGAAATATAAAAGATGTCTTAGCAGAACAAACTGGAAAAAACAAACAAGACTTATCTGATGATGATTTAAGAGAATTTCAAATAAAAAATAAAGATAGAATATTTTCAGTAAGAGACATAAGTGAATCTCTAAAAAAATTTATAAAGGAAAATAATATAGATAAAGAAAAAATTTATGAATACGTTACATCAACAGGTAAAAAAACATTATTATTAAAAAATGGAGAAGTTGTATTTGTAAAAAATAAAGTTTTTAACATAGAAGGAAAAGAGGAATTGACTAAAATAGCTAGTGATATCTGGATAGACATTTCATGGGACGGAATTGCTAATGAAGGAGGAGTAAAATTAAAAAATAGTAAAAAACCAGAAAGATTAATACAAAGGATATTCGAAGCATATACCAATGAAAACGATTGGGTTTTGGATAGTTTCTTAGGTAGTGGAACAACAAGTGCCGTGGCACTAAAGATGAATAGAAAATGGATAGGAATTGAAATAGGTGATCACTGTTATAATCAATGTATTCCTAGATTAAATAATGTAATAGATGGAAAAGATAATACAGGAATTTCAAATATTGTAAATTGGAAAGGCGGTGGAGGGTATAAATTCTATGAATTAGCTCCTTCGCTAATAAATATTGATTCATTTGGAGAACCAGTTATAAATAAAGAATACAATGCGGAGATGTTAGCTTCAGCAGTTGCATTACATGAAGGATTTATATATAATCCATCTAACGAGTTTTTTTGGAAACAATCTAAAGGAAATGAAAATAGTTATTTATATGTAACTACAAAATTTGTAACTAAAAATGATATAAATAAAATAAAAGAAGAAATGAATGATGCAGAATATCTTGTGATTGCATGTACAGCATATGATAAAGAAATAGATGGGTTATATAAAAATATAAAAATAAAGAAAATTCCAGAGATGTTATTATCTAAATGTGAATTTGGAAAAGACAATTATAATTTAAATATAATAAATCCACCTGAATATGAGGAGGAATGTGAAGATGATGAATAATATGAATTTTATGCAATATACAACTGATTATATTTCAGGAGTAATGTCATTAAGAAATCCTCAAGAAGAATCGTTAAAAATACTAGAAGATATAATTAATGATACCAATTTAATGAATAATGAAAATATAGAAGAAATATTAAATATAATACATAGTAAGTATCCAATATGCACGGATTTTGAAAGAAAATTCATTTCTTTAACATTTGCCTTAGCAACAGGCGTTGGAAAAACTAGACTAATGGGAGCATTTATAACTTATTTATATACTAATTATGGCATAAAAAATTTTCTTGTAGTAGCACCAGGAACAACAATATACGAGAAGCTTAAAGCAGATTTAGGTAATCCAGATAATCCTAAATATGTATTTAAAGGATTAGGATGTTTTGGTAATCCTCCAAAAGTAATTGCTAATGATGATTATGCAAATAAGAATATATCTTTATTTGACTCAGAAGTGAATATATATGTTTATAATATTGGAAAATTTGATAAAGATAAAACAAAAATGAAAGCATTTAATGAATTTTTAGGTATGTCTTTTTATGATAAACTTGCAAAGATGAAAGATCTAGTTATAATTATGGATGAATCTCATCACTATAGAGCTGATAAAGGAATGATGGCATTAAATGAATTGAAGCCTGTACTAGGATTAGAGTTAACAGCAACACCAATAGTGAATATGAAAAATAAACAAGTACCATTTAAAAATGTTGTATATGAATATCCACTATCAGAAGCTATAAAAGATGGATATACAAGAGTACCATTTGCAGTTACAAGGACAGATATAGATTTTTATCATTTTGGAGATGAGCAATTAGACAAGTTAATGCTAAATGATGGAATAAAATGTCATGAGATGATAAAAAATAAGCTTGCATCTTATTCAAAAGTAAATAATAAACCACTAGTCAAACCATTTATGCTTGTAGTGTGCAAAGATACCAATCACGCAAAGATAATAGAAGAATATATAAAATCTGATGAATTTAGAAGTGGAAAATATAAACATAAGACAATAAAAATAGAATCAAAAATGTCAGGTGTTGAAACAGAAACAAATACTAAATTATTGCTAAAAGTAGAAAGAGTAGATAATCCGGTAGAAATAGTAATACATGTTAACATGTTAAAAGAAGGATGGGATGTTAATAATTTGTATACTATTGTTCCACTAAGGACTGCAAGTTCAAAAATATTGAGAGAACAAATGGTAGGTAGAGGTTTAAGATTGCCATATGGAGAAAGAACTGGAGACAAGGAAATTGATAGCGTAATGCTAACAGCACACGACAAATTTCAAGAGATACTTGATGAAGCACAAAAGGGAAATTCAATATTTAAATTAGGAAATGTTATTAAAGTGGAAGAAGTTGAAGATGAGAAATTTACTTATACACAATTAGCTTTAGACTTAACAGAAGAACAAGATGAATTAAGAGGATTGTTACAAGTAAGAGAAGATGAAGAAAAATATACTTTTTCTAATAGTATTAATGAACTTGTTAAGGATAAAGTTACAGAGTATGTATATAATAATAAAAATAAAAGGACAGAAGAAAGTAGAAATACAATAAAAAAACAAATAGAAGAAGAAATAAAAAATAATGAAGATTTAGGCAGAATTTTTGAAGAAAACAGAAATCTTATAGAAAACTGGATGAATAAAGCTATAGAAAAAGCAGAAAAAGAATCAGACAATAAATTTATTTTAATACCAAAAATAAAAACCGAGAGAGAAGAAGGAGAATATTATTTTGATGACTTTGATTTAGATACATCAAAATTTAATCAAAAACCTATTGACAATAAGTTATTGTTACAGAATTTAATTGATGCTTCAGAAGTGGAAATTATGGAAGGCGGATATATTAATTTTGATGCTGTTAGCCCAGAAAAAACTATTCTAGAAGAATTGAGAAATAAATCAGAAATAGATTATGAAAAAACATCAGAGTTGTTGTATAAGCTTATAAGTCAAGCTATTAATAAATTCAAAAAAGAATTTAACAATGAGCAAGTTAAAAATATAGTGATGATGTATAAAAAAGAATTGGCAACTGAAATATATAATCAAATGTTAAAGCATTTTGTGCGCAACGAAGGAATAATAAAAGAAGAAGTATTTGCTGAAAAACCTATTAATTATCAATCTAACTATACATATAATATAAAAAAGAATCTATTTGATAATTATGATTCTGATAGAGATGGAAGAATAACTTCAATATTATTTGATGGAATAAAAAGAGGTGTGTTTGATACAGCTAAGTTTGATAGTGTGCCTGAATTACAACTTGCAAAAATAGTAGAAAGAGAAACTAGTTTCGTAGAAAAATGGTTAAGACCATCACCTATAGATTTTAATATAACATATAATGATGGAAAGAGTTATGAACCTGATTTTGTAATAGAAACTGCAAAAATTATTTATTTAGTAGAAGTAAAAGGTGATGATAAGCTAAATGATCCAGATGTACTTGCTAAAAAACAGAAATCTATAGAATATTGTAAATTGGTTTCTAAATGGGCAGAAGAAACTGAAAATAAAAAATGGATACACGTATTTATACCTGCAAGTAAAATATCATCAATATCAACATTCAAATATTTGTCTGAATATTATGCTGTAGAATAAAAATTATACAATATTTATAGTATTCAAAAATTTTAATAAAGAGGACAAGCCATGATTTTAAAATTAAATAAAGAATTAAAACAAAAAGATTTTAAAAATGAAAAAGAACTACAAAATTTCTTTGAAAATAATATTGAAACAATATTAGGATATAAATTCATAGATACAGAATTTATTGTAGGTGATTTTAGAATTGATTCTTTAGCTTTTGATGAAGAATCTAAATCATTTAGAATAATTGAATATAAAAATGTTAAAAATCATTCTTTAGTTGATCAAGGTTATACATATTTAAAACTAATGTTAGAGAGAAAAGCTGATTTTGTTCTTCAATATAACATAAAAACTAAGTCATCGTTAACCACCAAAGATATAGATTGGAGCCAATCAAGAATTATATTTGTTTCGCCAATTTATACGGTCTATCAATTAAATGCTACGGACTTAAAAAATATTCCAATAGATTTAGTAAAAGTAACAAGATATGATGAAGATATCATAGAAATAGATTTCATAAAAAAGACAAGCAATGTTAAAGTACAAGATATTCAAATGGAATCTATACAAAACGATGTAAATAAAGAAATAATTGTATATACAGAAGAAGATCATTTATCTAAAGTTTCGGACGATATAAAAAGAGTATATGAAGAATTGAAAACTAGAATATTAGGATTAGATGATATAGATGTGGAAGCAAAAAAACTATATATAGCATTTAAAGGCTCAAGAAATATTACTGATATAGAATTCCATAAAAATAAACTAAAAGTTTATATAAATATGAAAAAAGGTACTTTAAATGATCCATTAAAAATAACAAGGGACATAAGTAATACAGGACATTGGGGTAATGGAGACTATTGTATTATAATAAATAGTGAAGATGAAATAGACAATATTATTCCTTTAATAAAACAGTCTGTAAAATTAAATAAAAAATAGACAAAAGAAAAGCAAAATGATAGTAATTAAAAATTACAAAATTATTTTGCTTTTTAAGTATTTAAGGAGGAATTATTATGAAGATAAATAAAGATGAACCATTACCTAGACATACAGAATATGATTGGGAAGAATGTTATGCAAAGGTTGTATTAGAGAACTTACTTAAAGAGGAATTTTATGATTTGAATATAATTGATAAACCGGACTTGCAAAATGAAGAGCTAAATGTGGGAATCGAATGTACAGTATCAATAAATATAGAATCTATGGAAGCAGAATATTTATATTCTGAGCTTACATATGGAAAATCAAAGAATCCAGATAAGTGTAAGGAAAGAATAAAGAAATTAGGGGGTAATATCACAGAATATTCAATGTTTGAATCTAGAACAGTATCTTTAAACAGTATATTAGGTGCAGTTAGAACTAAGCTAAAAAAATTAAATGGAAATGGATATAAAATTTTTGAAAATAATTATTTGCTCATAAGAGATTGTATTTATATACCTAATCAACAAATTCAGGGATTACAATATTTAATAGGGATGATTCAAAGTAAATATTCAATCGAATTTGACAAAATATATATTTTATTAAACAGTAAATTGATAGAATTAAATATGATAGATTATACAAATAAATGTATAGAATTTGATAGTAATACACAATATGAGTTGGCTGAAAAAGCACGAAATATAGTTGTAGAAAAAGAAGAGAAAGTGAAGGAAAAAAATGATAAATAATACTCAAGATATAGATAGAACAATTACAACAAAATTTATAGAACCATTAGAGAAAAGTTGTAAAAATAGTGTGAAAAGACTAAAAACAGCTAAAGTAAAACACATTGAGAGCATAAGATTGATAAACCAAGCATACAAAACAATAAAAAATTCTGAAAAGAATTTAAATAAGTATAACTTTGTGGATTCATATACTCTGCTTAGAGCTTCATTAGAATATATCGTGATGTCATATATGATAGAAGTAGAAGAAAAAACATATAATGAATTTCTAATTTTATCCAATAATGATATTCAATTAAAAAGAAAATTTACAGTACCCAATACTTTACTAAAAAAGTTTGGAAAAAGGTTGAATAAAATATCAAACAATTTATTTACAGATACAACAGTAAAACAAAGAGAAAAAATAATGGTTGATTTATATGATATATTGTGTAAATATACCCATGCTAGTATTGTTGTAAGTACATTCAATGAAATAGAAGATAAAAATGAACGAAAAGTAGTAAAACTGATTTTAAGTTATAATTTGTATCTTATTAAATTGATATTATTAGATTGTTTAAAATTCTTTAATAATGATGATAAAGAATATATAGATGAGAAAACTATAGGGTTATCTTTATTTTTAAGTATAATAAAACTAGTAAATTTAATTCAAGCTAATAATATTAAATTTGATAAAATAAAACAATTTTTTTATTATGATACTATAAATAGTGAATTTTATACGTATTATAAAGAAGGGTTAGAAAAAATTAAGAAAGAAATATCTGAAAGTATAGTAGAATTTAAGGGAAAGGAGAATAAGATAAATCAAATATTTGAGGAATTTATGAAATTTTAAAAAGATTCTATTATGGAAAGATAGAATAGTATATGCGATAAAACTTTCTTTTTTGGAAATAATATGATATAATATATTATATAGAAAAGGAGAGTTTTTATTATGTTAGGAGAAAAAATAAAGAAATATAGAGAAGAAAAGAAAATTACTCAAGTTGAAGTGGCAGAAATATTAGGAGTAAAGCCAGCTACAATATCTAAATATGAGGCAGGAGCTTTAGAACCCAATATTGAATCATTAAAAAAGTTAGCTGAATTATTTGAAGTTTCAGTTGATGAATTATTAAAAGAAGATGAATTTGATTTTTCTAAAATAAATGTATTAGAAGTTTTAAGAGAGCAAGAAGAAATGCAGCTAAAAGGAAATTTATATCATAATACACAAATAATTTTTGCATATAACACTAATCACATTGAAGGAAGCAAACTAACAGAAGACCAAACAAGATATATTTATGAAACAAATACTTTATTAACAGAAAAAGAATCAATTACAAATTTAGATGATATTATTGAAACTGCTAATCATTTTAAATTAGTTGATTATATGTTAGATGTAGCTGATAAAGAATTAACAGAAGAAATGATTAAAGAATTTCATAAAATATTGAAAGAAGGGACGTCAGATAGTAGAAAAGATTGGTTTAATGTTGGGGAATATAAGAAGTTAGCAAATGAAGCAGGAAATATGAAAACATCATTACCTAAAAATGTACAAAAAGACATGGTAAAATTAATGCAATGGTATAATTCATTAGAAAAAATAACAATAGAAAATATAATAGAATTTCATTATAGGTTTGAATGTATTCATCCATTTCAAGATGGAAATGGTAGAGTTGGTAGAATAATAGTTTTTAAAGAGTGTTTAAAAAATAATATAGTACCATTTATTATTTTAGATAAAGATAAATTATTTTATTATAGAGGAATAAAAGAATATAAAAATGAAAAAGGTTATTTAATAGATACCTGTTTAAACGCACAGGACCAATATAAAGAGATGATTAAATATTATTTAAATTAAAATATTATAATTGGAGGAATATATGGAATTAAAATCTGACATTGGTGCTAAATCTGCTTGGAAAGGTTTTTCATCTCAAACATTATATATAGCATATAGACTAATGATTTTAGAAGATGAAATGGATATGTATCCGGAAACAGTTGAAGATTTAATGATAAAAAAAAATGAGAAAATAAAAGAGTTAATTCAAATTAAAAATTTAAGTAAAAAATTAAGCTTATCTGATTTAAAACCACAAGAAGAAGACTCCTTTTTTAAAAGAGTATTAAAATATAAAGAAGAAAATGTAATAATAAAAGTTATATCTTTTGGAGATATAGGAGAAGAATTTCAAGGTGTAATAAAGCGTAATCAAAAAGATATAGACAATTTTAAAGCAAAGATGTTGAGTTATGGCTATACATTAGAAGATGTTGATTGGATATTAAAAAATCTATCAATAGAAAAAGAAAATGAAAAATGTCTTGAAAAAGAAATTTATAGTAAATTAAGAGAGAATTTTAAAACATCTATTGAATCCAATATTATTTTTAATAATTTAATTAATTATATTAGTAAACTGTCTAGATATACAGAAATGACTAATAGAAAAATTTGGAATATTGAAGTAGATAGAGTAATTAATGACATAATGAGTATAAAAGGTATGTATAATCAATATGGCAGAACAATAGTTAATCTAAGGGAGTATAAAAGTCAAAAAAAATATGAGCAATTAGAGAAAGAATATAGAATGGGAATTGATGCTAGACCTGATCATATTAGAAATAATCTGGATATTTATAGGAAAAAATGGATGAACAAAATAAAATATGCATTTAAAGAAAAAAATGTAGTTATAATAAGAGGAGCCTCTGGACAAGGAAAGTCAACATTAGCCTATAGATATTTGTTAGATAATTATAGTGAAGACTTTATATTCGTTGTAGAACATATTACTGATTCAAAACAAGCAGAGGATATTGTATTAGCACTTAATGGGCTATTCAATTCTGAAAGTGGAGATACAATAATTTATATTGATGTTTCTCCATATGATACTAATTGGAAATGGATATTAGAACAGATAGATAAAAGAGGGATAAATTTAAAAATATTGATAACTATTCGAGAAGAAGATTATAGGAGAACTGATTTTAGTTATGGAGGTCTCAAACTACAAGAGATAGAACTTAAATTAGAAGAAGATGAAGCAAAAGAAATATATAATTTATATGAAGGTTCAGAAAAATATTTGAATTTTGAAGATGCATGGAATAGCTTTAGAAAAGAAGGACCTTTTATGGAATTTATGTATTTATTAAAAGAAAAGCAAACATTAACTGAAAGATTAAATACGCAAGTAGATAATATTATTGAGAAAGAAAATGATTCAGATGAATGGTTGAAATTCTTATTAATAGTTTCTTATGCAGGAAAAGAAAATTTTCGTATAGATTTAAAAAAGATAAGCGATGTAATTAAATCAAAAAGTATGGGCAAAATGTTAAAAAATTTAGAAGATGAATATTTAATTAGAATTAAAAATAATTCGAATTATATTATATCAACACATGCAGTAAGAGCAACGATATTAGTAAATATAATAAAGACTAAGCTATATTATGATGAAAATAATTTAATAATTGATGTCTTAAAATGTACTAAAGATTACTGTCCTATATTATTAATAGAGTATTTATATAAAAATGTTGAGAAGTCAGAGTTATTAATCAGTACTATAAAAAAAGAAAAAGATTATGATTGGTCTACTTATGCAACTATAATTAATAGCTTACTTTGGTTAGATACATTTGTACTATATAATAAAAAATCACAAGACATTGAATTAGGAAATAAATATTCAAATGACAATTTTATAGCACTTTTTGTACAAGATTGTACAGGATATTTAAATGTTAATAGAAAAGAAATTTTCGAACTATATGAAAAATTTAACTTTGAGGCGGTACAATCAATTAAAAAAGAAATTAAATTAGAAGAATTTAAAATAGATTATTATTACACTGACTTGTTTATTAAAGATATTGGAGATAATATTGAAAATAAGAATGTATATAGAGAAGATGATTTATCAAATGTTGGTTATGTATTATTCTGGATGGCAAATAGAAATGTTTTTATAAGTAATTTAAAAATAATCCAATTAGATTATTCAAAAATAGATGAATTACTAGATTTTATGGTTGGACTGCAACTACAGGATTTAGAAGATGAATATAATAGAATTTTAGAGAATATAAAAAAAATAATTATTAAAAGATATAATATTGTTTGGATGGAAAATGATCAGAAAGAAGTATCAGTTAAATTTATAAATAAATTAGATGATAAGCATGATAGCAACTTTTATGATAGAACTATGGATGTTGTATATTGTATTAGAAGGTTATATTTTAAAAAACAAATGTATAATGTAAAAATGATAGGTACAAGAATAATAGACGGGTTAGTGATTCCAGATACCAATAAAACAATGCAAGCAGATAAATTAATTATTTCTTGGATAACAAATATTAATCGACAACTATTGGATCTAGATGAATATAAAAAGCGTAAGGATGATTGGAAAGCATATAAGATGGCAATGAATGAAACTAATAATTTATTATTGGAATTTGTAAAAAAATATAATACAGCTTTAGACTACTTTTATAGAAAAACTAACATTTCAAAATTAGCAGATGAAGAATTGAATAATTTATTTAGGAATATACTTATAAAGAGTAAAAATATGTATAAAGCACCTAAATGTACTGTTAATAAATATGGTATGAGTAACGAATTAAAATCTTTTAGTATCAGAGAAAAAAATAATGAAAATATATACGAAAGAAATAAAGAATTTTATAGAAAAAGAGAAACAAGAATAGAAAAGTTATTTTTTGATTATATTAGTGATTTTCAGAATTTTTTTAATCAAAAAAATATTGTAGTAATATCTAAAATAAAAAAACATAAAAATGAAAATATTAATTTATCAACATTTAATTTAAATCAGCTTTTAAAAGATTTCTTAAAGTATAATTGCGAATATAAAAGAATGTTCGAAGAAAATAACATAAATGAAGAACTTTATAAAGAATTAAGGACACTAGCATTATTTTGGGAAAACTTTGCTAAGGATGAGTTTAGAAACAACAAAAGTAAATTATATGAGATAAAACTATTGCAAAAAAATAAAGATGAAGAGTTTTCTAGTTATATATCTAAAAATTTAAACAAAAACAAAATTATACTAAATAATAAAACTTATTTTGCTGTAGATATATTTAAAATAGATCAATTTTTGAATAATTTATATGAGAATTATAAAAAAACATTTAATGATATAGCAAATTTATATAATAATTTTTTATTAGAAGAATATCAAAGTCAAAAAAATGGTGAAATAAATATAATATACATGGTGGATAATAAATTAACAAAGATAGGTTCAACTATAAAGCTTAAAAGTATCTCATATAGTAAAAATATAGAAGATTTAATTAAACTTCAGAAACCAGAGAATTATTACAATTTAATTATACCAGAAGAGCGATTTGTTAACGAAGATTCATTTATGTATAATGCAGTTATAAATATTGGAAAAATTGAAGGAATAAAATTAATTTACAATTATATTATTTCTGTAAATGAAGAATTAACTGATTCAGAAGGAATATTAGATGAAACATATAAAAATTGGTGTGAAGAAACAAGTAGAATTTTTGAGGAAGAAATAAATGGAATAATAAAGTGTTGTGATATAACTTTTAGAAAAATAAATAAAAATCCAGACTATATTCAATTTACAGACAAATATAAAGAATGTTTAGTTAATTATAGGACAATGTCAAAAGAAGTTGTTAAACAAAAAGATATTTCTAATTTTTTAAGTGTAGATGACTTAAAGACACAATTTATTGAACTATTAGGTACTGTTGAGTTATAAAATAAAGTATAAAGTTTTTCAACATAATTATAAAAATCTTCTAAGTTTAAATTGTTAATATTTTCCCCATATAAATAATTTAAAATCATTATTATATAACAATATAAATCTGTATTGCTATCAGCTTCAACATATCCAAGACTACTTGAATTGTCTTCAATTATTTTATATTTATCTTTAACATTATTTAAAAGAGCAAGTGGTGTCAAATATCTTGAAGCAAAATTTGCTTTAGAACAAACTCTTGAACTATCTAAATCTACTGCTGTTATTGTTTTTTTATATGGATTAACTATAAAATTTGATTCATGAATATCATTTAAATAGAAATCATTAAATGGTGTATATTTTCTTATTTGTTCTAATTGATGAAGTAATTCTCCAATTTTTTTTAAATAATATATTTTTTCTTCAATTGTTATATTTTTATTTTTTAAAGTAGTAGAAAAATTTATTCCTTCTATTTTAGGCATTGTAAAACCTTCAACTACACCACCTACAATTGTTAGATAGTCAGGAATACATAAATTTTCTGGTAAATACTTTCTATTTACATCTAACATTTCTAATGTATATAATTTATTAGCAAGATTAACTCCCATATTATTGAGAAGCTTTTTAAATACCTTTTCTTCTCCTTTATATCTAAAATCATATATAATAGCTTCTGTATTAAAAACTTCTTTGGGTAAATTCATCTTTGTAAGTTGTTTATATTTGTTTTGTGACATAGAAATAGCTTGCATAAACATTCCCCCTTAAATTTGTGCTTATTATATCATAATTTTATTATTTATGTTTTTTATCACTTATTGTAATTAAAAAACAAGGGAGATATTTCTCTCTTATTTGTTAACTATTTCTTAGTGTTTACCCATATTAGATCTTTGATGGTATCTAAGTATAACTTTTTAGTAGCACTATCTATATCGTTTACTTCACTAATTAATTTGACTATTTGATTCCATTTTAAATTCTTTATTTCTTTAAATTCTTTGATATTATTATTTTCTAGAATATTAAATATAGCATTTATCATTCTTTTCATTTCTTTATCGTTATAGTTTTTAAACCAAGATTTTATTCTATTATCAATAGTAATACTTAGTTTGGATTGTTTTCCTTTTTCTAGAAATTCTCCAAAACACTGCCAGGTATTCATATTATGACTTAATACTCCTCTTGCAGTACTTTTTACTATGTATTTATTATTTGAAGTATTTAGAAGCATACCCACTATTGTGTCTTCGGGTACATATACTTGTAGTTTTGGTAGTATTTTCTTAAAATTACTACTTGTATATTCTTTATCTCTAAAACCAGGGCCATCTAAATTATATATGGTTTTTATTCTATTAAATATATCTTCTTTAATATACATAACGGATGTCATAGCAAGATTACCGCCTTTAGAATGACCTCCAACAAATATTTCATTATCATTTGAAGTAATAACCTCATCTAAATATTTAATAGCGGTTTTTTGGGCTACTACAGGGAAACTATAAGCAAGTGATAAGTCTTCTTTCCAACCTATTACTGTACCATTTGTACCCATAAAAGATATAAATACTTTATCAGCAAAATGAATAGTAATAGCTCCAAATTGTTTTTCATTATCAATTAGTCTTCTATAATTACTTAGATAGATATCTTTATATCTATTACTATTATAAATATCTTTTAAATTACTAATATTCTCTTTCATAAAACTAGTTAAATAGATATCTTTTTTAAATTCTTGATAAGTAGTAAAGGCTTCTTTTAATGTTATTTTATTATTACCTTTTGGTACTATATTACTCCAATCTATATAAGATAATTCTGAAAATATTATAACGTCATTTATATTTAATTTATTTTCTTTAAAAGAAATATTCTTATAATATTTTAAATAATCTTTAATCGTAGCCATATTATACTACCTCCATATTCAAATTTTTAATAATACTTTTTATTTTATTTGAAGACTCTTCAAGCACTTTTAGTTCTTCACCCTCAAGTACAATTCTAACTAATGGTTCAGTACCTGATGGTCTTATTACTAACCTATAGTTACCATTAAAATTATTTTTTATTTCTTTGATACTATCTTCAATTATGTTACTAGTAGCAAAATCGTTTTTATTATTTACTTTAATGTTTATATGTACTTCAGGATATTTATGCATAATCTTAGTTAAATTACTAAAAGTAGTATTAGTGCTTGCAAGAATAGATAACATTATTAAAGAAGTAAGAGGGCCATCTCCAGTATTACAATATTCTTTTAGAATAATATGACCAGCCTCTTCGCCACCTAGTGAAATATTATTATCTCTTAAGTATTCTAATACATATTTATCTCCAACATTAGTAGTTATAAATTCTATATCATTATTTTTGCAATATTCTAATAGTCCTAGATTACTTAGTATTGTACCTACGATAGTATTTTTATTTAATCTATTTTTATTTTTTAGATCATTACTTATGATAGCTAGTGTATAATCACCATTAATTATATTACCTAGTTCATCTATGAATATTACTCTATCAGCATCACCATCATATGCTATACCTATATCTAATTTATTATTAATAACATAACTACTTAATACTTCTGGATGAGTAGAGCCACAATTATTATTAATATTAGTACCATTTGGAGCATTATTTATTATATGATATTTAGAACCTAATTTAGAAAAGATATATTCGCATACTTTAGAAGAAGCTCCATTAGAGGCATCTATTCCTATATTTAAATTATTATAGTTAACATTATTATTATATTTATTTAATGAATCTAATAAATGATTACCATAATCTTTTATTACATCTCTATTATCTAAAATTATACCTCTTTTAGTACTATAATATTTTATATTGTCAAATATTAAGTCTTCAATATTTGATTCAACATCATCTGATAATTTATAACCTTCTTTGTCAAATATTTTGATACCATTATATTCATGGGGATTATGTGAAGCACTAATCATAATACCTAAATCATAATTATAATATTTTACTAAATATGATATACCTGGTGTTGGTATTAAACCGGCATCTAATACTGAAATACCACATGATAATAGTTCTTCTTTTAATGTACTTAATATCATATCAGCAGATTCTCTTCCATCATTTCCTATTATAACTTTAATACCTTTATCTTTCTTATTAAATATATAGGCGATAGCATTTGCTACTTTGATAACTAATTCTTTAGTTATATCACTATATGCTATGCCTCTTATACCATCTGTTCCAAATAATCTTTTCATATTTTATCCTTTCTCTATGATGTTATTTTCATCTTTCATAATACTATTACTTGGTATTATTCCTCTTACTCTTGTTAAGGGATATATACTTGTATTACATCCTATGATAGTACCTGGATATAATACACTATTACTACCTATATTTACATTATTACCTATTATAGATCCTAATTTAATCATATTTGTATCTATACCTTTAATTACAATATTACTCTCATCATTCTTTAGATTACTTAAGATTACTCCTGCTCCTAGATGAGAATGATAGCCAAGTATAGAGTCTCCAACATAGTTAAAGTGTGGTATTTGACTATTATCAAATATAATAGAATTTTTTACTTCAACACTATTTCCTATTACACAGTTATCCCCAATTATGACATTTCCTCTTAAATAGGCTCCTGGTCTTATTTCAGTATTCTCTCCAATTATACATGGAGCTATTATCGTAGATAATTTATCTATCTTAGTATTATTACCAACCCATATATTTTCTTCAATCATAGTATATTTATCTTTATCTAAAGAATTACCTATATCTATAATATTATCTTCTATCTTAGGTAATACTTCCCATATATAAGTAATATCTTTAAATAAACTATTTCCTACTGTTTTACTAATATCTATAATTTCCTCTAACTTCATAATATATATTCTCCTTATTACTTTATGTACTTAGTATATCATTTTTTAATTAAAAAGACAATCCTAGTATTAGGACTATCTAGTTATATTATTTCTTTATGATTATTATACTCTTTACTTTTATATGATATTATTCCTTCATATGCTAACCTTGAATATAAGAAACATAATGGAATATTATTATCTTTACATATTTTTTCTCTTTCTAATGGATCTATTTTTACATTATTCCAAATATTGTCTGGTATCATTTGATTTAATGCAAAATTATCCATTTCTTTTTCACTAGTTTCTTCATTATTTACCATTATTTTATTTTTTAATTTATTATAATCACTTTTAATATGTCCCATTTCATGATATAGAGTAAAATAGAAACTAGCCTTTTCTTTAAAATATCTAGTTATATATATACACGGATTATTATTTTTTACCATAGTACAGCCTCTTATTTTAGTACCATTTAGCGCATCTTCAATTACTAGGTAAATACCATATTTGTTAAATAGTCTAATTAATTCTTCTTCATTGAATTTTTTGTTTCTAATAATTTCTAATTCTTTTAATAATAATGTTAAGTTACTACTTAAATATTCTGGTATATTTGTTTTTTCCATTTTTTTATCACATCTTTTTATCCATAGATATATTTTATTAATATCATCATCTTCTTTTTTCTTATATAATATTTTATGATTAAGATAATTACTAACATTATCAAAACTTGCTATACCTAAATAATCAAGTAAATCCATAGCATTTTGGGTATATGACGAACTATCTTTTAATGTTATCCATTTCTTTTTAGCCATTTCATTTATACAAAAAGTATT